>RCUL01000147.1_pt1 | contig 59255 bp, 60 predicted proteins | sample 2167521 | NCBI WGS metagenome assembly RCUL01 (sample SAMN09932745, study PRJNA488358) | compost metagenome | feature: garden; material: soil; isolation source: compost soil in acetic acid-enriched culture | place: Germany: Experimental Botanical Garden Goettingen | collected 2016-01-27
ATCGATTGACGTACCACGTAAGTATGCGTGGTTGGTTTTTGCTTTAACTTTTGGCTTGCTCATCTCTGACTATATGTCACGCCAAGTGCTCAATGCGGTCTTTCCTTTGATCAAAAGTGAGTGGACACTGAGCGATAGCCAGCTCGGTTTACTCAGTGGCATTGTGGCGTTAATGGTGGGCTTATTGACGTTGCCTTTATCCATTTTGGCAGACCGATTTGGTAAGGTGAAAAGCTTAACACTTATGGCCGTGCTATGGAGTTTAGCCACTTTAGGCTGCGCTATTGCGGAAAACTATGAACAAATGTTCATGGCACGTTTTATGGTCGGCGTGGGTGAAGCAGCGTATGGAAGTGTCGGTATTGCAGTCGTGGTTGCGGTTTTCCCACGCGATATGCGTGCCACTTTAGCCAGTGCTTTTATGGCGGGTGGCGTTTTCGGGTCATTTTTAGGCATGGCACTGGGTGGTGTGATGGCCGAGCATTTTGGTTGGCGCTGGGCATTTGCAGGCATGGCTGTATTTGGGCTAATTTTGGCCTTTTTATATCCAGTCATTGTGAAAGAAACAAAAATTGGCAAGACTTGCCGTCAACTTCGCGCAGAACAAAAACACGATAAATCGACCAACCCATTACGTTCTATTTATTCCAGCCGCTCAGTCATTGCGACTTATATTGGCAGTGGTTTGCAGTTGTTTGTGGGTGGCACGGTGATCGTTTGGTTCCCGAGTTATCTCAACCGTTACTACGGTATGAGCACCGATAAAGCTGGGTTAATTGCAGCACTTATCGTACTCAGTAGCGCAGTGGGCACCATTCTTTGCGGTATGTTATGTGACCGCTTAGGACGAGATCGTCCCGTTCGCAAAGTCACTTTAGCCATCGCTTTTTGCTTGATTGGCTGTGTGTTGTTATCCATTGCATTTGCTATGCCTGCGGGTAATGCACAGTTACTGATGATCTGCCTTGGGATGTTCATTGCGCTTGGCACCAATGGTCCATCGAGCGCCATGGTCGCAAACCTCACACATAACTCGGTTCATAGTACCGCTTTTGCGACATTAACCTTAGCCAACAATTTCCTAGGTCTAGCTTTGGGGCCTTTAGTGGTCGGCAAAGTTTCAGACCTGATTGGACTACATAGTGCGTTTCAATTGATGCCGCTGATGAGCATTGCAGCTGCGGCGGTATTTTTCTACGCAAAACAACATTATGTACGCGATGTTGCCCGTTTTAATGCGCAGGCAATACCGCTGAATATTCAACAGAACCCAGCATTAGATACGGATGATAAGTGATGACTCGTGAAATCAATATTGAAGTTTTTTTTGATTTTATTTGCCCATGGTGCATGATCGGGAAACGTCAGTTACAGGTCGCAATAGAAAAATTACGATATAGCCATCCCGACGTCATTGTGAAACTTCAGTGGAAGGGTGTGCAGCTTTTGCCACATATTCCTGTGGATGGCATTCCTTTTAATGCATTTTATTTACAAAGACTGGGCAGTATGACTGCTGTCCGCATGCGCCAAGCACAAGTTCGTGAGGCGGCTAAAGCGGTTTCAATTGATCTCGACTTTGACCGTATTCCACGTATGCCAAATACAGCTAAAGCACATAGTTTTTATGCAAATGCAAACAAAATATGTGATGCAGCCCAGAGTGATCGACTGCTCGAAGGGCTATATTCAGCCTATTTTCATCATTCGGAAAATATTAGTGACACTGAGGTGTTGCGTAAAATTGCCACTTATTGTGGTTTTTCTGAAGAGCTGATTGATGCACTTTTACAGAAACCGCATATGCCATTTTTTAATGGTGATACGGGCGGGAAAGGCGTGCCGTATTTTGTTTTTGATCGTAGCTTTGCCATGGTCGGTGCCCGTCCTGCGGATGAACTTTATCAAGCCATGCTCGATGCTCTGGTCGAACGGAGAGAAATAGCATGACTACACATTTTGAAGTCCCTCAAACCAAAGTCCCTGCTTTAGGTGAACGCTGCTTCTTGCAAGTTGGTGATAAGACATTGGCTTTGTTTAACGTTGCGCATCAGCTATATGCCATTGATGACAGTTGCCCACACCAAGGTGCGTCCTTATGTGGCGGCAAGTTAGAAGGAAAAGTTATCCAATGTTGTGCGCACGGGCTTCGTTTTGACTTGGCCAGTGGCTATCTACTCAATTCCACGAAACTCCGTGTTGCGTCTTATCCTGTACAGAAGGTTGGTGATCAGGTGTTGATCATGCTAGATAGCGGAGAACAGTATGAATAGTTCAAGCCAATTTAGCCTCAGCTATGCAGATAATATTCGTCAAAAAGTCCAAACTTTGGCACCTGGTTTTAGTATCAGCTTGGTGGCAGCGGCAGCGGCAAGTTTTTTATCGGAACACTATGGTGCTCCTGTCATGCTGTTTGCCTTATTACTGGGTATGGGGCTGAGTTTTTTGTCGGTTGAAGGCCGTTGTAAAGCAGGCATTGAGTTCACCGCACGAACGGTAATGCGTATCGGCATTGCACTGCTCGGAATGCGGATCACTTTAGCGCAAATCACCGCATTGGGTTGGCAGCCTTTTGCTCTCGTGATTACCTTAATTATTGTTACGATTTCAGTCTCAATCGTTGTTGCCAAGTTAATAGGCTTTCAAAAACTGTTTGGTATGCTGACAGGTGGTGCAACAGCCATTTGTGGTGCTTCAGCTGCGCTGGCTTTATCTGTTGCTTTACCGAACCATCCACAAAAAGAAAAGGCGACATTATTTACGGTGATTGGCGTTTCGGCGCTGTCGACCATTGCCATGATTGTGTATCCGATGATTGCAGAATGGTTGGCCTTGTCACCGACTGAAGCAGGGGTCTTCTTGGGTGCAACCATTCATGATGTTGCTCAGGTAGTCGGCGCTGGCTATAGCATGTCGACTGAAACTGGCGATACCGCAACGGTGGTAAAACTCATGCGTGTAGCGATGTTATTGCCTGTGATTATTTGTGCAGCCATGATTACACGCATGCAAGGCGTAGAGTCTACAGGGCCGCGTCCGCCATTATTACCATGGTTTGCTGTTGGGTTTTTAATTTTGGCCTGTGTAAACAGTACAGGCTGGGTGCCTGTGGTGGTTCAAGGTGGTATGAATGAGCTGTCACGTTGGTGTTTGATTATTTCCATCAGTGCGTTGGGCATGAAAACACAATTCAAAGAACTTGCGACAGTGGGTATCAAACCGATCTTATTGATGGTAGGAGAGAGTATTTTCCTTGTGGTCTTGGTACTTTTACTGATGCATTGGATGTTCTAATCAAGTTATAACATTGAGCTACTCAGTAACTTATTTGCCAGTCAGTGATTGAAGCGCACTGACTGGCAAAATGCTATGTATTACACGGACTTTTAAATAATTAAAGCTGATTCATTCAAATAGGATGAATCAGCTTTATTTTCAAGTAGATCTATTTCACTCTCTTATTAATGAGCAGAACCCTTATGGTCATTTCTCCACGTTAGGGGTGAAACGCCAAACTGACCAATAAACCAACGCGTGAAAGAGCTTGGCATAGAATAGCCCAAAATGTCTGAGACTTGTCCCAAAGAATAGTTCATATTTTGCAGATAGCGGAAGACTAAAGCTCGACGCACATCGTTGGTTAAAATACTAAAACTGGTTTGGGATGCTTCTAATCTGCGCTGTAAGGTCCGGACATTGATCCCATGTAGATTTGCCACTTGATCAATGGTGGCACGTCCCATAGGTAAAAGGAGATAAATACTTTTTCGAATATCGAAAATGATGGAGGATTCATTTTCATTTTGCAGCAGATCAATATCAAGATAGCGCTTCGCATGATCTGCCATGGCAGTGTTGGCTTGTGGGTTGGCTTTATCTAGCTCTGCTACAGTACAAACAATACCATTAAATTCGCTACCGAACTCTAAAGCACAACCAAAAACCCGCTGGTGAATAGCCAAGTTTTGTGGTGCGCTATGGGTGAAATGTACCCCTAGAGGACGCCACTTTTGAGAAAGCAACATGGCACAAAAACGATGGGTCACACCCAAAGCTAATTCAATCGCTTGGCGGCTGTATGCGGTCGATGCACCAACCACTTCCAAATGAATAATCACCGTATTCCCAGCTTCTTCAATATACATCTCAAGCGCATTGTTAATGAAGTTCCTATACATAACAATGGTTTGTAGTGCATCTCGTAAAGTGTGCTGATAACTTAACAGTAGGCTCAATTCACCAAAGTCGGCAATTTGGCGTTGTTCCGCCATAAGCAGCCCGAATACTTCGCAGCCGCTTATTTCAGCAGATTGTTCTAACAGCGCGATGGCTTTGTCGACAGGGATACGTTGTTTCGGGTCATTGAGCTGCGCAGGATTAAGCCCTGCCTTAGAAAGCAAATAATAAGGATTGAAATTGAATTGTTGGCTAACATTCAAATAATTTTTGAGCACAGCCGTATGGGCAAGTGGAATCACTTTAAGCTCCCTATTTTTACTTCAGTCGTCCTGACTGAACTTATTTTTAAGCAATATCCAATACTATAAAAGTATCAGTTTCTGCACTTAAATAGTGCGGTTTTTTGATTAAAATAGGCTTTATTTTATCAAGAAAACGTGCAGATTTGAAAATGACTAATTCCTATGTCGAATAAGAATTAGCCTATAAATAAAATGCGATAACTTGAGCTTCAAACGTGAGTATTTTCTAACACTTAGAAACGATAGCCAACCCCGACATAAGTCACTAATGGGTCGAGATCAATTTTGGTGGTGGACTTAATTAATTGTCGGCCTGTAGATGTGTCAGTGACAGTCACAGTTGCGACGTTATTAAAGTTAGGCATATAGCTGAGTGAACCCGTACTAAACCAACGTTCGGTAAAGTCATAAGTAAAGCCTGCGGTTAGCACAGGTGCAAAGGCATCACTGGTTTTGACTTTCACCTCAGGGGTCGCTGTAGAGCTGCCTTTGCCCCCATGCAGTGCTTCACCTGCGCGACCGTTTAAAATATTATCAATCATGTAGCCCGCTTGGATCAGATCTTCTTCGACACCGCCATTGAGCTTTAATTTATTAAAATGTCCATACACCACGCCCGCACCTACAAATGGGCGAAATTTATTTTTCCCCGAAGTGCCGAAGTGATATTTTGCGGTCACTGCAGGTGTCCACGCAGTTACTTCAGCCACCGTGCCATGTGCACCAAGGTCTGTAATTAAAGTGTCTTTGAGCAGCTCTAAACCATCAAAATAGGTAGGTGGTGTATGTGCAGGTAGGTGAGATGAATTCGAAGTGGATAAAGCCGTTGCGCGAATTTCACCTACACCTTTTACATCGACTTTAGGAGGAATACCACCAACGAGCTCTAAAGAGACATTGTCATTAACAAAATAACTCAAGGTCAAACCCAGTGTGTCAGTATCATCAATTTCCATACCACCATCAGCAGTATAGTCCGAAATGCCCGTGATATCAGCTCTGGCCCCATTCATAAAACCATCAGGCACTTTATAGTTTGGATCTTTCTGACTATTTCTGACAAAGGCATCAAACATGATTTTGCCCATTCCTGTCAGCTCTTTGCTGTTGATTGCATATTTGGCAAGATCAGTCCCATATAAAGATCCAACACCATAACTACCTCCTTCTTCAACTGCAGTTGTAACATGGGTGGAGTTGGCTTTCCCCTGAGGCATGACATGCATCCAGCCTGCACTAACTGCCCAACGTTTAAAGTTTGTAGAATCCGCATAAGCAAAATTTACTGACAATAGGCATGCAAAAGGCACGACTATTTTACAGATTTGACTCATTTTAATTTCCTTTTCATTTGCTATTTTTTTTATGGTTTCAGCGGATCCTTTCTGAAACGCAAGCGTATTATTGAGTCAGTTATTTTTTTAAGCAATCGGCAAAGTTTGAAGAAAAACATGAAATGTGTTGCATAAATTAAACCACATTATTTTATAATTATATTGAAATCAATAATTTATATTGTTTATAGAGTGTATTCTAAAATGTTATAGATTTGATGATTTGTCATCAAATGATAAGCGAATGTCGCCCTATGTATATCGAAATGGCGACCATCCCTCTATGTTGGATACAACAATGCGCCGCATTGATTAAAAAGCGTCGGGCTTAATAGGTGTATCCATGGAAAAAATATTTACACAGGCAACGGTTCTCATTATTCCGGGTTTGCGCGACCATGTTGCTGCGCATTGGCAGACATTGCTTGAGTCGAAACTCGTAAAAGTTCGTGCTGTCCCGCCAGCAGAAACGGACAAATTGAATTGTGCAAACCGCGTTGCACGCATTGAAGTCGAGCTAAAAAAAATCGAAGGGCCGGTAATTTTGGTGGCGCATAGCGCAGGTGTGTTGATGGCTGTGCATTGGGCTGCGTTGCATCAGCATGATATTCAAGGGGCGTTGCTCGTTACACCACCTGACTTGGCGCAGAGCTGGCCTGAGCATTATCCAAGTCCTGAGATTCTTAAAAATGAAGGCTGGAGTCCATTACCGATTCAAAAATTGCCATTTCCAAGCATTGTAGTGGCGAGTACCAATGACCATTTAGCGCAATATCAAGCCGTTGAAGCAATGGCAGAGATATGGGGTAGTCAGTTGGTCAATGCAGGTGCTGTAGGGCATTTGAACCCAGCAGCAGGTTTTGGTGATTGGCCGCAGGCGGAACAATTGATCTTGCAGTTGGATGCTTTGTCCATAGAGCAAGTTTCCTAGTCGAGAGGCAGAGTTCAGCTTTGAATTTCAATCTCGAAAAATCAATCGATGCAAATGACCTAATGACCAATTTGCTTGACCAAAAGACAAATTTGAACATTTTAAAACAGTTAATTTAAATCCCGAGCCAAAGGATGGCTTTGCAGAATAAATAGAGATGTGGAGAGAAAATGTTGAGTTTAAAGAAACACTCATTGTGAAAGATGACGGTGTAAGCGCCAGAAATCTTCAATGTTTGTATTGAAATAAAACACAGTATTTAAAAATAAATCATATCGATATGGAGATGATATGGTCGGTCAATTTGTGTCTTTAAACAGACAAAATCATCATATTTCATTGATGAAAAAAACGGTTCTTTGTTTAAGCCTTGCTTTGGTGATCTCGGAAGTTTCAGCAGCGAGTTTTGATCTAAATGAGGAATGGAAGCTTGAAACCAAAACCGTACTGAGCTTTGGGACAAACTGGAGTACCCAAGAGGCGTCTAGTTCACTGGTCTACAAACCCGATGCAAACCATATTGGAAAAGAAGGCCATAGCATTGATATCAATGGTGATGATGGTCGCACGAACTTTAATGAAGGCGATGTGATTTCACAAGTGGTGAAAGGTTTTACCGAGCTGAATTTAAAAGGAAAACAGCAGGGTGCAGTGGTCAGTGCGAAGTATTGGTATGACCATGCTTATGAAACTGGTGAAGGCGATTTAAAAGCTTTTGATGATTCGGAGTGGCCTCGACTGGCGAAATTTAAGGGCATCGACCTGTGGGATGCCTATGTTTGGAGAAACTTTGCTTTAGATAATGGGCAAAGTGCCAATATTAAACTGGGCAAACATACCTTACAGTGGGGTAAATCACAATTCTTCCAAAATGGACTCAATAGTGTCAGTGCTTTTGATTATGCTGCGATGAATCGTCCCGGTGGTGATGCACAAGAGCGTGTGATTCCAACTGAAATGTTTTCCTTTGAAGCAGGAATCAATGAACATTTAAAATTTGAAGGTTTCTATCAGTTTAAGTTTAGACCGTCTGTGGTGGATGGCTGTGGGACATTCTTTGCCATTTCAGACTTTGTGCCAGAAAATTGCGGACCGATTGTCATTACCGTGATGCCGGGCGATAAACTTACCGATACGGCTTTAGATGCCAAATCTTATATTCCACGTAGTGAAAGCCGTTATGCCAAAGACAGTGGACAGTATGGTTTTTCCTTAAAGAAAACGTTGCCCAAGTTGAACAATGCTGAGCTCGGGCTATATTTTGCAAATTATCATAATCGAACCGCGAATTTTGACGGAACAGCCGTCACTGCGGCAGGGCCAGCAAACTTTAGTACCGCGCAGTTTTTCTCGATCTATCCTGAAGACATCAAAATGTATGGACTCAGCTTGGCAGGCAAAGTCGGTACGACATCAGTGTTTAGTGAGTTAACCCATAAACCCAACCAGCCTTTGCAGTTTAATGGGACAGATATTGTCTATGCACAAGTTTTAGACAAAAATACGCCGCTGACAGATGCAGGAACATCGGCTGAGTTTGGGCAATATTTGCAAGGTTATGCCCGTGCGCCCGTGACTCAGTTTTCACTCGGTGCGGGGAATAGTCTAGCAAATGTCCTCGGAGCCAATACCTTTACTTGGGCTGCCGAATTGGCGGTGAATCATATCGGTGAAATTGGGAACAAACGTTTTGGTCGTGTCGGTGCTTTTGGTCGTAGTGAACTGTCATCAGGTGCTTATGATCCAGAAACCAAAGCCAACCAATGTACGCCTTATGGAACGGCACATCTGTCCAATGATGCAATTGACCGTTTAAATGAACGCTTTTGTAATACCGAAGGATTTTTTACAGAATGGTCATACGGATATCGCTTGCGCGGTGCTTTAGTCTATAAAGATTTACTGCCTGCAACTGTGATTACGCCGAGTGTGTTGTTCCGTCATGATGTCGATGGCTTTAGCCAAAACTTTCAGGAAGGTCAAATGAGTGTTGCTGCAGCAGTGTCTGCAACATACCGCCAACGATATACCGCAGAAATGGCTTATACCAGTTTCTTTGGTTCAAATGACTTCAGTACCATCGATGACCGAGATTTTGCCTCACTCGCATTCAAAGTGAATTTTTAAAAAGAGCTAGGATGTTTGTTTGAAAGTGAATATTTGGCTCATCTGAAGCATGGTCTAAACAGACCATGCTTTCGTTGTATTTGCACCGGACTGCATTGCAATCCAAATTTTGAAAGCATGTTTGAAGTATTAAATATTCAAAATGAATAGGGATATCAGGCAGTCATGTGCTGAATATATCGACATATATAGAGGGAACTATGCATAGTATCGATTTAACACGACAACCACAGTCAAATCCCATTGGTATTTTGAACCTGATTGCCAACTATTTAGAAGAACATAGTTTCGATGCACGTACTGTATTTGAACATTTTGGGATTCAGCGCGAAGATTTAAAGAACAATTTATTGCCGATTTCGCTACAAACACAAGGCAGTATTTTTCAAGCCGTTGAAGCATTAACAGGCTGTGATCATTTGGGTTTAGTCATTGGAAAAAAAGCACAATTTTCAAATATTGGGCCATTACGTTTTCTGGTACTGAATGCCGCGACTATGCGGGATGCCATGCAGAGCCTCTTTCAATACGGCAGTATGTGGTACAGAGGGCAAAAGTTAGATTTGAAAGAAGATGATGGCTATGCACGTATTTGCATGCATATCGATGGGGACATTCCCGGGAAAGAACAATATCAAACCGCTTATTTGGTTGCGATGGTGTCTATTATCGAGCTGATTTTGGGGAAATCTTGGCGTCCAGCATTGGTGCGCATTTCTTATCCGAAGCCGAAGTGTGCGCATCTGTACGAAAAAGCATTTGGCTGTCCTGTGTGGTTTAGTCAGTCACAGCACGAAATTTTATTTCCGCAGGAACAACTCGATCAAAAAAGAGCAGGGCATGACCATCCGTTAGATCAATTTTTGCGTCAGCATCTGTCTGAGCTACAAAGCCACGATCGTGTCGACATGATTGGTCAGATTTGTAAAATTATTGAGGACTTATTGCCGCACCGAAGCTGTAATGTCGAACGCGTGGCTGAATATTTTTCGATACACCGTTTTACGTTGTACCGTTATTTAAATAAACATCAGACCAGTTTTGAAGCCTTGCTTGAAGCGACACGCAAGAAGATTGCAGCGGAGTTACTTAAAAATAAAAAATTCATGATTATTGAAGTGGCCAATCAAGTGGGATATGACGACCAAGCCAATTTCACCCGCGCATTTAAGCGTTGGTATGGCATTACCCCCGGGCGTTGGCGGCGTATGAATCTGCATGCTTAAAGTGTGCAGATTAAGCTTCATTCTTATTTCTTAAAATATGCGTTCGGCATCTGATGGGTGCTTAAAATCACTCGATCTGTCCACATTTCACTGTCTCTCTAAATATCTCAGACAGCTCTTTTTTGAACTCTCTAGAGTGTATTTCTATTCCAGCTTGACCTTACGCAACGTGTTTTTCATTCAAGCTTTAAAAAATTATATGAAATCAGCTGTATGTCTCTCAGATTCGTTTTGAGTTAATTATCACTTTTTATAATATTGAATATTTATATAAATAATGAATTAAAACAATAAATTAGAAGATTTAATTTTTTTTGTATAAGTGACCAAATGACTAAATAACGCAACCAAATGACAAAATGAAGATGGAAAAAGACAGTATTTTAAAAAACAAATGACCAAGACCGATCGTATGCGGATCTTAAACAATAAGTCTAAAAAGATTTTTAAAAAGGAAGTTTCTGATGATTGGAAATATGATGTTTCAACCTTTGTTGATTAGCAGCCTGATTGAACATGCCGCTCGTTATCATGCGGATACAGCGATTATCTCCAAAAATACTGATGGGTCGATGCTGCATACAGACTGGGGACAAATTTCTAAAAACTCAAAGCGCTTTGCCAATGTATTGCAGTCATTTGGTTTTGCGGTCAGCGACCGTGTGGCCACCATTGCATGGAATAATCATCGTCACTTAGAAACATGGTACGGCATATCCGGCAGTGGGCTGGTTTGCCACACCATTAACCCACGACTTTTTCCTGAGCAGCTCAGTTATATTATCAATGATGCAAATGATAAGGCTTTGATTTTTGATAAAACGTTTCTAAATTTAGTGTTGTCTATTAAACCATCCATTCCGTATGTAGAGCATTTTATCTGCCTCGATGCTTATGATGAAGACATTCAAAAAGCCTTACCTGAAGTGCTGTTTTATGACGATTTAATCGCACAGCACAGTGAACATTTTGAGTGGCCTGAACTGGATGAAACTAAAGCCAGTTCACTGTGTTATACCTCGGGTACGACAGGGAATCCTAAAGGGGTTTTATACAGCCATCGTTCAAGTATTTTACATAGTTACGCAACCTGTTTACCCGATTCATTTAATTTTTCAGCGCAAGATTGTATTTTGCCTGTTGTTCCTATGTTCCATGTCAATGCATGGGGCACGCCTTATGCAGCGGCCATGGTGGGTTGCAGTATGGTGTTACCGGGGCCGATGTTAGATGGCGCCAGTTTGGTTCAGTTGATTGATCGATACAAAGTAACGACAGCTTTAGGTGTACCGACTATTTGGCAAGGTTTGCTTATAGCAGCGAAGCAATCTGACAGCAAACTCGACAGCTTAAAACGCAATGTCGTCGGCGGCGCTGCTTGCCCACCGTCAATGCTGAAAACATTTAATGATGATTTTCAGTGTGAAACTATACATGCATGGGGTATGACGGAAACCAGCCCTTTGGGTGTTGTGAATCAACTCAAGGCCAAACATTTGCAGTTGGATGACTCGTCCCAATCGAACTTGCGTTACGCACAAGGTCGTCCACCGTTTGGGGTTGGCATTCGAATTTGTGATGCTGAAAAGGGTAGTACCGAATTGGCTACGGATGGACAAACCACAGGACATTTGCAAATTAAAGGGCACTGGATTGTAGAGTCTTATTTCGATCAATTTAGCAATGCACTGACCGCAGATGGCTGGTTTGACACGGGTGATATGGCAACTATTGATTCAGATGGGTATATGGTCATCAGTGACCGTTCTAAAGATTTGATCAAATCGGGCGGAGAGTGGATTTCCTCGGTTGAGCTGGAAAATATTGCCATCGCACACCCTGAAATCGACATGGTGGCAGTCATTGCTGCGACACATCCAAAATGGGATGAAAGGCCAATTCTCATTGCGAAAAAGGCCGAAGTCAGTCAGGTGTCTGAAGCTGAACTTTTGGATTATTACACGGGCAAAATTGCGAAATGGCAAATCCCCGATCGCGTTGTTTTTGTCGATAGCATTCCTGTTGGTGGTACAGGCAAAGTCCTGAAAAAAGATTTACGAGCGACTTATGGCTCAATTTTACTCGCAGTGGAATAACAGCACTTCACATTCATTCATAACGCTTCAAGGAAAGGACGATGACAGAACAAAGATCTGCAGGCTTAAGATTTAGACAAGCACTGGAAGTGGAAAAACCATTACAAATTATCGGTACAGTCAATGCTTATGCAGCAATGATGGCGAAACAGGTGGGCTACAAGGCCATCTACCTTTCGGGTGCTGGTGTAGCCAACTACTCTTATGGATTGCCTGACTTAGGCATGACCAGTCTGGATAATGTTTTGGAAGATGTACGCCGCATTACCGAACGTGTAGACACCCCGTTACTGGTCGATATCGACACCGGTTGGGGTGGGGCATTTAACATTGCACGTAGCGTTAAACAAATGATTGCCGCAGGTGCAGCCGCAGTTCACATCGAAGACCAAGTGGCCCAAAAACGCTGTGGCCACCGCCCAAACAAAGAAATCGTCACCCAACAAGAAATGGTCGACCGCGTCAAAGCTGCAGTCGATGCTAAAACCGATGCAAACTTTGTGGTGATGGCACGTACCGATGCCCTACAAAAAGAAGGCCTACAAGCAGTGATTGACCGTGCCTGTGCTTGTGTAGAAGCCGGTGCTGATGCGATCTTTGCCGAAGCGATGACCGACATTACCATGTACAAAACCGTCTGTGATGCAGTCGGTGTTCCAGTACTGGCCAACATTACCGAATTTGGCGATACCCCATACTACACCAAAGAACAACTGGCAGAACAAGGCATCTCGATGGTGCTGTACCCACTGTCACCGACCCGTGCCATGCAAAAGGCAGCACTGGAAGTCATGCATGCCATTCGCAATGACGGCACCCAAGTCAACGTCCTCGACAAAATGCAACAGCGCAAAGAACTCTACGAATTTCTCGATTACCACACCTTTGAAAACACATTAGACAAGCTGTTTAAACAGGAGAATTAAAAATGGCTGAAGGAAAAGTCCTCACAGGCGCAGGATTGCGCGGACAAGTCGCAGGAAAGACAGCACTATCAACCGTAGGCAAAAGCGGAGCAGGTCTAACCTACCGTGGTTATGACGTCCAAGACCTCGCTGAAAACTGCCAGTTTGAAGAAGTGGCCTACCTGATCTTCTTTGGTGAACTACCAACAGCAGCACAGCTCACCGCCTATAAAGCTAAACTCAAATCACTGCGCCAACTGCCACAAGCACTCAAAGAAGTACTTGAGCGTATCCCAGCAGATTCACACCCAATGGATGTGATGCGCACGGGCGTATCAATGCTGGGCAACCTAGAAACAGAACAATCTTTTGCAGAACAGCAAGATGTTGCAGACCGCATTCTCGCAACCCTTCCAGCAATCATTTGCTACTGGTACCGTTTTAGCCATGATGGTGTACGTATTGAAGAAAATACCGATGACGACTCAATCGGTGCTCAATTCCTACACCTGCTGCGTGGTGAAAAGCCAAATGAACTGCATGAACAAGTGATGAACGTATCACTAATCCTGTATGCAGAGCATGAATTCAACGCATCGACCTTCACCGCACGTGTATGCGCATCAACCTTATCGGATATGCATTCATGTATTACCGGTGCAATTGGTTCACTGCGTGGTCCATTACATGGTGGAGCAAACGAAGCAGCGATGGAAATGATTGAAAACTGGACGTCACCTGAAGAAGCTGAGCGAGAAATGCTGGGCAAACTGGAACGTAAAGAAAAGATCATGGGTTTTGGTCATGCAATCTATAAAGACAATGACCCACGTAATGGCATCATTAAAATCTGGTCAGAGCGCTTAGCCAAAGATGTCGGTGATACCGTTCTTTATCCAGTTTCAGTCCGTTGTGAAGAAGTAATGTGGCGTGAGAAGAAATTATTCTGTAACGCAGATTTCTTCCATGCATCTGCATATCACTTCATGGATATTGCGACCAAACTCTTCACACCAATCTTTGTGATGAGCCGTGTGACAGGTTGGGCGGCGCATGTGATGGAACAACGTGCAGACAACCGTATCATTCGCCCAAGTGCGGACTATACGGGGCCTGAACTGCGTAAGGTGGTGCCGATTGAAGAACGTGCTGCCACGTAACGCGATAACACATGATCTCAATCAGGTCTCATTTTTATAATTTGAGACCTTATTTTTATCGGGTGAGAAGTATAGGGTCTTCAATGTTATAACCTGTTTCAAAAGGAATCCCGAGATATTGAACAGTCACTAACGCTTTTTGTTGATTAGGAACTTTATAACTTTGCAAAATGCGCAGCCCATTTTTATAGTCCACCGCTTTGTGTACTGGACTTTTCAAATTGATATATTTCACTTGATATTGATAGCTAAACTTCGGGATGGAGAGTTTAGGATCATACCAAGAAGGTTCTTTTAAAGTCTTTTTACTGATGACTTGAATTTTAACCTGCTTTGGCGGAATCGGCGTTAAAGCTTTGAGTCGTTTTTTTATTTTTGCAATATCACGCTCAAACTTCTGACTGTCTTGATCATAGTCAATTTTTTGAGTTTTTGGATTGATATATAAAGATTTTACTTCAATCAGCTTGGAGGGGGTTTTGCTGTTAAGTTGATAATAATACAATTGTGGCAAACGACCGCGACCATCTAAATAATGTCGCATCACATAAATTTTTTGATCAGCTTGATCGAGTCCTAAAACTTCAATATTTTGTGGTCCACCTACAGTCGCAAAGCTGTGGCTTGAAAAAAATAAGGTGCTGAAAAGTAGAGGATGGATTATTTTCATCATCATGAGGCGCTTCACGTTTTTATTGATTATGGTTCAGTTTAAGGGTTCTAAATGTAGAAAAATTAAATTTAGTGTAAAGATTTAATTATTTTGAACACGTTCAATGACCATTTGAGCTACGTTTTTCGTAAGTTGATCAAGTCGCTCAAGCGCACTGCCCAGTAGTAAATAATGGTAAGTGCTTAAACGGTTTTGATAATGAATGGCAATATAAAAGGTGCCTACAGGTTTTTCAGACGTTGCACTTCCACCAGGTTTGAGTAGCCCCGTACAAGAGACAATAATATCGGCATAACGAAATAGTCGATGACCGTGAAGCGCCATAGCTTCAGTGACTTCAATTGACTCCGCTGTATACTGCTGAATAAGTGCAAGATCAATTTTTAAAATTTCACATTTGATACTGGGGTCATAACTCACCAGTCCACCCAATAAAATGTCAGCTCCGCTATGTTTATAAATCGAAAATTGACTGGATAGATAACCTGAACTGGCACTTTCGATAAAGGCAATGGTCAATTTTTTCTGTTCTAGGAGGTTGCAGCATTGCTTGAGTACTTGCACGACTTTAACCTCCCAATGTTCATTATTTTGATCTGTTTGACAGCTTAGTCATAAACACGGTAAACACCAACAAAACGATTACATGCTTTACTTTCACTTTTTACAGAAAGAATGGCTTTTTGAAAGTTGAACTGGTAGTGGCAGTTGTTTTCATTGTCCGTGATGTTTTGTTTTTGATCGGGTGTGGTATAGGCCAAAAATGAAATAGTTTGGGTTTCTATACGATTATTGGGACTACGATATGCAACACCTTCGATTTTAATTTTATCTTTAGATAGCTGATGCACTTGTAGGTGCACAGGTTGCTTGGCAATGGCCCCATGTTCGAACTTTAAATAGTGTTGCGTCAAACTTTGATTTAACGATGTATAGAAGTTGAGATCATCAATTCTGAAATCCATCTGCTGCTGATAGCATGCTAAGGATTTACACTGCTGTAGGCGGTTTAGCCATAGCTGATGGGTATCGACCAATAAACGCTGAGGCGCATCACTGATTAAAAAAGCAGTCATGGATTGTGTGTCTAATTTTTGTCGAATGTCTTTGAATTGATCAGTACAGATCTTTTTAAGGCTAGACGAGGTCGGATCATCACAGTTAATGACTTGAGCATAACTAAAGCTGGTACAAAGACAACTTAGACACACTAAAATACTAAATTTTTTCATAAGTTTTATGTCGGTTTTCAACAGCATGATCGCTTATACTTTCACTATGTTGCGCTGCTTGTAACTATAGCGAAAGAGAAAGCGTGAATACAAGATTTCAATCATTTATTTCTTAAAGGAAACTGAGCATGGTTGCACATATTCGAATTGGACAGGGACTTGATGTACATGCTTTTGAAGAGGGTGAATTTGTCACACTGGCAGGTATTCAAATTGCACATACACACGGCTTAAAAGCACATTCAGATGGTGATGTAGTTTTGCATGCTTTAACAGATGCATTATTGGGTGCATTGGCTTTAGGGGATATTGGTCAGCATTTTCCAGATACAGATCCTCGCTTTAAAGGGGCAGACAGTCGAGTATTACTCAAACATGTCTATCAGCTCATTTTAGATCGTGGTTATCAGTTAAATAATGCAGACATTACTGTGGCATGTGAACGTCCGAAGTTGGCACCGCATAATTTGGCGATGCGCCAAAGCATTGCGGACGTTCTTGATGTTGAAATCACGCAGATTAGCATTAAAGCAACGACCACGGAAAAGCTGGGCTTTACGGGTCGTCAGGAAGGTATTTTATCTACAGCAACAGTGCTGATTTCTCACGCAAAATGATCAGGATTGATCATAGCCAGCTTTAATTCTTGTGTTGCTTTACGACCTTGAAGTTGTAAGGCAACAGCATGTGCCAAACCCGTCCATGTGTCATTCGGTTCCCAAATTTGATGCATGGCTTCATGTGCCGTTGGCATATAGATATTCATATAATATTGACGATATAAATACATCAAACTACTGACGCGATAATTTTCTGAACAATGGACCCAAATGGTTTGTTCTTGCACCAAATGATCAATCATATCTAAGACCAATAAGCACTGATCATCAGACGGTGTATCCCATGAAATCGGCACATGTATATAGTTCAACCCGAGCTCTAAACAGATTTGATCTTCATTGGCTAAATAGTTATTGCTATTACTGAGCGCAAGATTGATGACTGTGTTTACGCCATACTCTTTAATTTGCTGTAATTGCTCAGCAGTAGGTTGTCCAGAAGTAAACAAATGCTCATGGATAAATTGAAAGTTAAGTGTTTGGCTTAAGTGTGTTTCAATAGCGTTCATAATTATTTCTTAATCTTAGAATGAAAAACGCCATCCGAAGATGGCGTTTTAAAGACTTAACGGTTCGGTAAAACGTCTTTGAGTGCTTCGTGCATCTCTAGTAATACCTTTTCTGTGGTATCCCAGTCAATACAACCATCGGTTACTGACTTGCCGTATTCAAGATCGCATAGGTTTTCAGGAATTTCCTGACGACCACCTTTAAGGTGACTTTCAACCATAATGCCGATAATAGATTTATTTCCATCAATAATTTGTTCAGTAATATTTTTCAGAACAAGCGGTTGAAGGAACGGGTCTTTGTTCGAGTTTGCATGACTGGTGTCAATCATGATTTTGGTGCTGACTTTTGCTTTAGCCAAAGCTGCTTCTGCTTCTGCAACAGAGCCTGCATCGTAGTTTGGTTTGCCATTACCACCACGAAGTACTACGTGTGCGTATGGGTTACCTGAAGTACGAATCACAGAGACTTGGCCTTGGTTGTTTAGACCCAAGAAGTGGTGACCATGTTTCACCGACTGCATGGCATTGGTTGCAACAGTTAAACCACCATCTGTACCATTTTTGAAACCTACAGGTGAAGAAAGACCAGAAGACATTTCACGGTGTGTTTGGCTTTCAGTGGTACGTGCACCAATCGCTGACCAAGAGATTAAGTCTTGATAGTACTGTGGTGAGTTTGGATCGAGGGCTTCGGTCGCGCACGGTAAGCCTTTTTCATTTAACTCAACCAACAGTTTACGACCAATGCGTAAACCTTTTTCAATGTTGAATGAGTCGTTCATGTCAGGGTCATTGATTAGACCTTTCCAACCCACAGTGGTACGTGGTTTTTCAAAATAAACACGCATTACGACATAGATTGAGTCTTTAATTTTATCGCTTAAAACTTTTAAACGGTCTGCGTATTCGTGAGCAGCAACTGGGTCATGAATTGAACATGGGCCAATCACCACAAAAATGCGTTTGTCTTTACCATCTAAAATATTGCGAATCGTTTCACGACCGTGAAGTACAGTTTGATATGCAGACTCAGTGAGAGGCAATTCAGTTTTTAATTCCGCTGGGGTAACTAGCGGATGAATGCTTTGTAAATTCACGTCATCGATGTCGTTTTGGGTAATAGAGTTTGACTGTAGAGTATTCATTGCCGTCACTGGTTCGATCGTATTAAGTTGCTTTATAAGCTGAATATAACACGGTTTAGCTGATAAAAGGTTATAAAAAAGTCGAATGAATCTTTGAAAAAAAAGTGATGAATCTTAGGTTTATTTTAAATCAGAATGCCTACACTGAGGCATTCTTAACTGTTGAAATTTGAACGACTTGAGCGGTTTCGGCAGGCTTCACAGGTTTCGCTTTGATCGGATTTAACATGAAGTTGACACCTAGCGCAAACAGAGTAATACCCAACACTTTACGGATGATTTTTTCAGGAAGGCGTGAACTAATCAGTGTTCCAATAATAATTGCTGGAATAGACCCCACCAATAACCACATAAGGAGGTGGAAGTCCACGTTGCCTGAAGTCATGTGACCCATACCTGCAACGAACGTAAGTAGTACCGCATGCACAACGTCAGAACCAATAATACGAATCATCGGTAGGTTGGGGAACATAATTACCAAAGCCATGATTCCGAAAGCACCTGCACCGACTGATGACAGTGTTACGAAGACCCCAAGAACCACACCCATTATCACAATGTACTTACGTTTATTGCTGGTTTGAAGCTGAACTTTTTCTAGGTCTTCGGTCATGTCTGGGAGTTCATCTTTACGGAATTTGTTGAAAAATTTTTCAATTTGATTACGGAAGACAATTGATAAACCTGTAATGGTCAACATGAAGCCTAAAACCATGGTGAGCACGGCTTTGTAGTGGGTAGACTGGCTCAAATAGTTGTCGAGTACCCAGTGCGTTGCAAAGGAAGCAGGAATACTGCCAATTGCAAGCCAAAGCACAATCGGCCACACAATGTTTAGTTTTTTGGCATGTACAAATGAACCACAAAATTTTGAAATTGCGGCATAGAGCAAGTCTGTACCAATGGCAATGTGCGGTTCAATTCTGAAAAGGCTAATGAGGATCGGCGTCATTAATGAACCACCACCCACGCCAGTAATTCCCACACAAAAACCGACTAAAACACCTGCGAGAATAAATTCGAGTGGACCAAACATTGTTATGTGCCAAAATATCAAAAAACGTGCATATCTTATGACGTTTTCATATAAGTCGTTGTCTTGATTGTTGATTTACTTATTCTAAAAAGAGATATAGAAAAGATTATTTGAGCTGTAGCCGCATTTTTATTTTTATACCTACAATTATCAGTAACCACAATAGGTTGAAACCTATGAGTGTTCGTATAACATAAAGAGGGGCTAGCTGATGCTTTTTCTATTGCTCAAAATCCGCTGCGGTCGAGCTATACATATCTAAGTGTTGCAGACGTGGATCAGCTAATGTGATCTGATGAATAAATGCCTCCTTTTTTGCATTTTTTAGGTTCCAAAAAATACGATCCAAATAGTAAACCTCGACCTGCTTTGCCGTAAATCGGTGACGATTGATTACAAATGTTTGAGCATGTTCTCCCATCAATGCGCAATTTGCGATCCATAAATGATGCTGTTGTTTAAACTTCAAGGCGTTGATTCGTCCTTTACCGACTTCAACAGTGATTTCATCAAAGGTTTTACTTTGAATTTGAGTAGGGATCCAGCTGCTTGGGAAACAAATACAAGCAAATTGAAAATGAGGGAAATAAAAAGTGTCCAGCCAAAATGATGCTTCGACCAACTCCAGAGCTGTTGAAAGGGTGTAATGATTTCTTGTTGTAACCAAGCTAATGTTGAACGCAATGTTTGCCCCGTGAAAAGAGGTTTAAAAGTGCTTATTATTAAGCGTGTTATAACTAAAAAATCACGGTGTTACAACTTAAACGATTTTGATCACTCTCTAAAATTCTGTTGAGATGGCTCTGGCTCATATATTTACACACCTTTTTATTTGGCTCATGATCGAAATAAAAAAGTGTGTGAGTTGTAGAGTAACTACTTACTTAGATTGAGCTGTTCTTTTAGGTTTTAAGTCATTGATGCTTAAAATCAGTATAAAAAGTATCGGGGTTGCAAATACAAATAAACTGACACTTCCCACACCGCGGCCCGTGAATTGAATCAATAAAACTAATGCGGTGGCCAGTACACCAAAAGCCAAATATCGGCAGATTTGATAATGTTCTGCACATTTGGCCCAACGTGACTTTTGAGTTTTTGGACGTTGCTTATCGCTCACCAGAAATAACACATAGCACCCGAAAGTGATGAGAAGTCCTGTAATCAGGTAGATCATGAATTGGGCTCCTGAGCAGCAGTATTGGCGTAATTTTTCTGAATTTTTTGTACAGCTTTTTGTTGAATAGGCTGAACTTTTTGATGTAAGAAAAGAGCCAATATCACAAGGATGATGATCATAAGATCAACTCGCAAGAATAACCAATATTCATGTAAGTCATGTACATATTGGTGGCTGATTAAATAGTAAAGATTGAAAATAGGCAAAGATACCGCCAGTAAAATGAAGACTTTCAGTTGAGTTTTCCAAAGGTGTTGCTGTGGAGTGAGCAAAGCAATGACTAAACTGAGTAACCAAGTGCCGAAAAATGCGTAGATTTCGTAGTTGGGTTGACCTGCTTCTAACTGAAGTAAACGGTTTGTACAAAGATAACTGAGCATTGCGATCGGCAAGCCAATGATGGCAGCCGTATTTAGGCGGTTAACCACATAATGTCCAAAGTGGAAACTTTGTTTCTTATTTTGTAGCTGACGTTTTAAGCTCCAGAGTAAAAGCCCAGATGCAATCATGGCACAGCCTAAAAGCCCTGAGAAGAATAACGCAAAGCGTAATAGCGGCTGTGCAAAGTGTGCCATGTGTAAACCATAGACTCCATTATTGAGCGTGGCAATTGCACTCTTATTTCGAGTGTCTCCAAGCAGGGCACCAGATTCGCCGTTAAAGCTGAGTTGGGCTTGGTTTCGCGTGATGCTTCGGTCAGCTGACTCAACCAAGTTCACCTGAGCGATATTGGTATTGGGGTGTTTGACCGTAATATTGTCAATTTCTGTTTTACCCCAACGCTGCTCAGATTGTTGTATGAAGTATTCAATTGGTCGCATCGTAGCAGGTGTCGGTTTAGCTTCAGAGCTGATACTAATATTTCTAATTTCATCAAAATATTGGAACGGTTGCTCTGGATAGAGTTTCTTCATGCCATTGGGAAGAATGAGATAAAAGAAAATGGCTAAACCAGTAAATGTAATGGTCAGGAAAAAGGGCAAAGCAATGACAGAGGTGACATTGTGAAAGTCTAGATACGAGCGTTGCCCCTTGAAGGCTCTTAGGGTAAAGAATTCGGTGAATATCTTTTTGTGTGTGATGATGCCTGAAATGAGGATGATCAACATTAAGAAGGCAGCAATCGTGACTAAAAGCCTACCGATAAAATAGGGCACACCATACAGCTGATAGTGAAAGCCATAGAAAAACTCACCGCCTTGAGTTGCAGATAAGGTGACTTCTTTACCTGTGTTCGCATCCAAAGTCTTATTTTCGTAGCCACCATCGGCCTTTTGCCAGTAGATTTTATTGACAGGCGAACTAGGACTAGCTACGCCGATATACCAACTTTGCGCATCTGCAGCATTTTTTTGTAAGTATTGATATGCCGACTTCATTGCAGTGTCTTGTTTGACTTGCATGGTGGCAAATTGCGGTTGCATCCACAAATTTATTTCATGACGATAATAGGTCGCAGCACCTGTTAAAAAAATGGCAAATAATAACCATCCCAGTGTTAGTCCAAGCCAAGAGTGTAGCCATGCCATTGATTGGCGAACAGATTTTTGCATGGTTTAACCTACGAACTTCAGCAATAGAAAAAAACAAAGGGAAAGCGAAATGGTTGAAGCGCTTAACTTTTTCAGGGATTGAACACAAAAGCTCAAAATGACAAAAGTGGTAAAGAAAATAAGAGATAGAAAAGCCGCCAAATAAATGGATTCTGCTTTAGCGAAGTGAAGGTGAAAACTAAGGGTAAGCAGTTCCGATAACATAGATGTACATAAATAGCCTAAGCCAAATGCGATCAAAAACCGATACAGGACGGATAGGGGATATTGAAATTTATGCATGACGAACCATTTAACCCAGAAAAAAGCGCCTCAGTTTCTGTGCTGTTAAATAACAGAAAACAAGGCACTATTGAATCAATATTTGAATTTTACAGCAACACTATAGTTGGCAGGTGCACCATAAAAACCTTGTGCATCTGGGAAATTAAATAAATATTTTTCATCACTGATGTTATTGCCATTGGCTTGTAAGGTAATATTTTTATTGACTTCATAGCTTGCCATCACATTGACTAAAGCATAAGCATCTTGCTGAATAATGCCTGATTTTTGAGTCACAACGCCGCTAGCATTCGTCGTTTCAGGAACATCTAAATAAGTTTTATCTTGCCACTGGATGCCTAAACCTAATTTTAATTTAGGGATTTGTGGGATTTGATAAGTTGTCAATAAATTAAAAGATTGGGTAGGGTTAAAGGTACGAGCGTCACCACCATTAATTAAATCTTTCAAACTTAATTGGGTATAACCAAAACTGAGATTTAAATGATCTGTGAGCTGTCCTGCAAGACCAAATTCATAACCTTGTGAACGTAAGTCACTGACTTGAGTTTTACGTGTTGTTGGTAAGCCATCTGAATTACGTAAAGGATAGTTACTTTCTTCAGTACGGAAAATAGCCATTGTTGCAGTCAATTTATCATCTAGCCACGAACTTTTTACACCAACCTCATAGCTTTCACCTTCAATCGGTTTATTAATACCACCATCTACAGCTTTAGTCGTTTGTGGGCGGAAAATTGAGCTATAACTCATGTAACCTGTATATTCAGGAGTGAAATTATAAGTGATGCCTGCATAAGGCAAAACTTTATCTTCATCATAAATAGTGTCTGCACCATAACTTGTGCCTTTGCTTTCCGCTTGCACGTAGTTTGCACCTAAAAGCAGTCTTAAATCATTGTTTAGATGCAGACGTGTCGCCGCATAATAACTTTGATTTTTTTGCTTCATATGCATTTCACCACTGGTTTGAGAAAAATCCCAAGTCGGTTCAGTAGGTGTCCAGCTGGTTAGGTCGGTAGTGACGTGATTAGTATAACTACCACTATAGCCTAATTCATTACTGTCGTTTTCAGACCATGAATATCCGACAGCGGCTTCATGCCGTTGTCCAAATAATGGATAAGTCCCTGAAAAATTAAGATTGGCTTGACGAGCTTTATTATCATCCACATATATACCAGGCCATAGGTATACGCCTGAAGTTCCATCGGCACTTGGGTTGCCCGATAAAAACAGGAGCTTTGAATTCCGTGTTGTATGCTTTTCATCATAAGACAGTTTTGCAACCCAATCACCACCAAGTTTTTGCTGTAACTCGGCAAAATAATTTTTGATATTGGTATCCCAATAGGTCCAATCAGGGCTGTAGTTATAGTCTCTTGAATAATCTAACTGCTCACCTTCAGTATTAATCAGTGGGTTTGCGCCCCAGTTATTACCATTCGATTTATTGTTGGTTTCGGTATAACCCGCAGTGAATAAAGTTGAGTCAGTGAGATCTGCTTCAATGATTGCACCAAATCCATTTTTCTCAAGTTCATAGTTATCTAAATAACTATCACCCGTTTGCTCATAACCAAATACACGGCCACGAATTTTACCATCTTGGGTTAGCGCAGATGACACATCAGCCTCATAACGTTGCGTATTCCAAGAGCCATAACTGGCATTAAATGAAGCTTGTAAGTCTTGAGTCGGGCGTTTACGGATCATGTTAATGGTTGCACTGGGGTCACCTACGCCATTATTTAAAGCATCTGCACCTTTTACCACTTCAATTCGATCAAACAAGAAACTGTCTGGGTTGTCGTTATTATAATTATAACTTTCTAAAGGAAAACCAACGCCGTCTACAAGCACATTTGAAATTTCAAAACCACGTGCAAGATAAGTTGTACGATCAGTTTCCTGATTACTCACAATGACGCCAGGAACATTACGCAAAACCTCACGTGTACTATTTAGTGCGAAGTCATCAAGTTGTTGACGTGTCACGACATTGACTGTTTGAGGTGTTTCTTTGAGTGGGATATTTAGTTTAGTCGCACTAGTGGATTGTTGAACAATATAGGATTTAGACTGTTCAGAGCTTTGTGCTGCTTGATCATCACTTGCTTGTACGGTAATGGTTGCTAAGTTTTGCGTGTCTTGTGCAAAACTATACTGAGCGCTAAGAATAGCTAGACTAATGATTGAGAGCTTAAAACTGCGAGAGGAGATGTTGAGCATTAATAAATACTAATGAGAATAATTATTAATAAGTTTATTGTTTGTTTGTATGCTTTACAAGTTATTTACAATTGAAAAAATAAATCAAAAATTATCTTTGATTGAGGCGATATGAAGTGGTTAAGAGTTCATGAAGGCCATTGATGTAAGTCGACGGCACTTTATCATTGTTGCTTAAACATACCCACGCCAAACTAAAAGACGCTATGTTATGATGCATGGGTTGAAAAATAAGGAATAATGCTTTGCAAAATCGGAAACTTAAAATTGGAATCGTAGTGGGTGAAGTATCAGGTGATACTTTAGGTGCTAAACTTATTCGCAGTTTTCGTGAGCAAGGAATTGATGCAGAATTTGAGGGTATTGGTGGCCCGCAAATGATTGCAGAGGGTTTCAAGAGCGTTTATCCGATGGATATTTTGTCTGTCATGGGGCTGGTTGAGGTTCTTAAAGACATTAAAAAGCTTTTTGCTGTACGTGATGGACTGGTAGAGAAGTGGACAGCCCATCCTGTCGATGTATTTATTGGGATTGATGCGCCAGACTTTAATCTGCGCCTTTCAAAAAGTTTAAAGCAAAAACAACTGCCCATAAAAACCGTGCAGTATGTTAGTCCTTCCGTTTGGGCATGGCGTCAGGGACGAGTGCATGGTATTAAAGCTTCAATTGATTTAGTGTTGTGTCTGTTCCCGTTTGAAAAAGTATTTTATAAAAAATGGGATGTTCCTGCTGCTTTTGTAGGACACCCCTTGGCCAGCCAATTGCCTTTGGAAAACCCAATTTTACAAGCCAAAGAAGAACTGGGTTTAGATCTGACCCAAAAGCATATTGCCTTATTGCCGGGAAGTCGACGTGGTGAAATTGAAAAGCTCGGTCCACTGGTTTTAGATGCTGCACAATTGCTCTACGCCAAATATCCAAACTATCGCTTTGTGATACCTGCTATCAACGATGCACGTAAGCAACAAATCGAAGCTTTGCTTAGCCAGTATCCAAAAGCACTGGTCGATCAAATTGACTTGCTTGAAAACTCAGGCACCGAGTCTAAAATCGGGCGCCAAGTCATGAATGCAGCCAATATTGTGGCTTTAGCATCGGGTACAGCGACTCTAGAAGCCATGCTTTTACACCGACCAATGGTGACCTTCTATAAGTTGAACTGGCTCACTTATCATGTGGTGAAATTCTTGATCAAGATTCAATATTATTCATTGCCGAATATTATTGCAGGCAAGAAAGTGATACAAGAATTAATCCAAAAAGATGCAACGCCTGAGAAATTGGCGGCTGAAATTGAAAAATTAATGAATATTGAAACCGCACAGATTCAAGCCATGCAACACATTACTATGCATAAACAGTTGCTTGCTGGCAATAGTGAAAACCCTGTTGAGGTGATTTTAAATATTTTAGATTAATTTTCTTTAAGACATCGTGATCGTGCAGTGAGAAACAACCCAAACGTATTTGGGTTGTTTCTTTTTATTTCAAGGTTTTAGTCCAACAGCCTTGGCACGTGCAGCGTGTAACTTTTTATAACTGTCGATTAAACGTAAGTGACGGTCTAAACCTTCAAGCTTCATACTTGTTTCTGTTAAACCATAGAAGCGAATACGACCTTCAACTGTGCCTATTACTGCATCCATACGTTCATCACCGAACATACGGCGGAAGTTGGCTTCATATTCTTCCAGTTCCATGTCGTCATCCAACATTACTTCGAGCACGACATTCATGCACTGGTAGAACAGACCACGTTCAACAGTATTGGTGTTGTATTGTAAGAATGCTTCAACCAAGTCTTTTGCTTTCTCGAACTGCTCTAATGCAAGATAGATCAAAAGTTTAAGTTCAAGCAGAGTCAATTGACCCCATTCGGTATTGTCATCAAATTCAATCCCGATCAAAGTCTTGATTTCAGTATAGTCGTCTAGTTCACATTCTTCTAAACGTTCAACCAGAGCTTGAAGCTGTTCGTCGCCTAAACGATGTAAGTTGAGGATGTCTTCACGGTAAAGCAGTGCTTTGTTGGTGTTGTCCCAAACCAAGTCTTCAACCAAGTAAATTTCTGAGTAACCCGGTACCAAGATACGGCACGCCGTTGCGCCTAAATGTTGGTAAATGGCCATATAGACTTCTTTGCCCATATTTTCCAAAATACCGAACAGTTCATCAGCTTCATCAGCATTTGAGTTTTGGCCTTGATTTGTAAAGTCCCATTCGACAAAGTCATAGTCTGATTTGGCACTAAAGAAGCGCCATGACACCACACCACTTGAGTCAATGAAGTGTTCAACAAAGTTATTGGGTTCAGTGACCGCATTTGAGCTAAATGTTGGGCGAGGTAAGTCGTTCAGACCTTCAAAACTACGACCTTGAAGTAGCTCAGTTAAGCTACGCTCAAGCGCAACTTCAAAGCTTGGGTGTGCACCGAAAGAGGCGAATACACCACCTGTACGTGGGTTCATTAACGTCACACACATCACAGGGTATTGACCACCTAGAGAGGCATCTTTCACCAATACAGGGAAACCTTGCTCTTCTAAACCTTGGATGCCCGCTAAAATACTTGGGTATTTCGCTAAAATCTCTTGTGGTACATCTGGCAGGGTCAGTTCACCTTCCAAAATTTCACGTTTTACGGCACGCTCAAAAATTTCAGATAAACACTGTACTTGTGCTTCAGCTAAGGTGTTTCCTGCACTCATGCCGTTACTAAGGTACAAGTTTTCAATTAAGTTCGATGGGAAGTAAACCACTTCAGCATCAGACTGGCGAACAAAAGGTAAAGCGCAAATACCGCGCTCAGTTTTCCCTGAGTTGGTGTCGTATAAATGCGTACCTAACAGTTCTTCTTCAGGGTCATAAATTTCAAGGGTGTACTCATCCAGAACACCTTCTGGCATTTCACCATTTGGACCTGGCATGAACCATTTTTCATCTGGATAATGCACAAACTCAGCATTGGCAATGTCTTCACCCCAGAACTGGTCGTTATAGAAGAAGTTACAGTTCAGACGTTCAATGAACTCACCCAGCGCAGAAGCCAAGGCACTTTCTTTGCTTGAGCCTTTACCGTTGGTAAAACACATTGGCGATTGAGCATCACGAATATGTAAAGACCACACATTCGGCACAATGTTACGCCAAGAGGCAATCTCAATTTTCATGCCTAGACCAGCCAAAACACCTGACATATTGGCAATGGTTTCTTCTAAAGGCAGGTCTTTACCCGCAATGATGGTACTGGTTTCGGATGCAAGGCTTGGAATAAGCAGGGCTTGAGCGTCAGCATCAATGCTTTCGACTTCTTCAATAATAAACTCAGGGCCTGTTTGAATTACTTTCTTAACCGTACAACGGTCGATAGAGCGCAAAATACCTTGGCGATCTTTTTCTGAAATGTCTGCAGGGAGCTCAACTTGAATTTTGAAAATTTGTTTATAGCGGTTTTCAGGGTCAACAATGTTGTTTTGAGACAAGCGAATGTTGTCGGTTGGAATGTCGCGTGCTAAACAATACACTTTGACAAAATAAGCTGCACAAAGCGCAGAAGATGCTAAAAAGTAGTCAAATGGACCGGGTGCAGAGCCATCACCTTTGTAGCGAATCGGTTGATCGGCAATGACTGTAAAATCATCGAACTTCGCTTCTTGGCGAAGATTATCGAGATAATTAACCTTGATTTCCATGCTGGCACCTAAATTTTCTTATATGTCAGCATGGACATACAAGAGATAAAATATTGAAAAATAAGCCGAATCACGGATGAAAACTGGACTTAAAAAAGTGTGGCTAGAGCGAAAAAGAACAAACAAGCAGTGGTTTGAAGCCATCTCTAGCAAGGATGCGGGATATTATAGTGTGATTTTCACAAGATGCTAATCTTTGTCTGCAAGTTCAAGGTATTTATCTCGGTGCACAAAGACATAAGCAAAGTGAAGACTGCTATTAAACCATTACGGACGAGCATTTTAAGTTGGGTTTTGATTATTTCTATATTGGCTTGGGCTCATTTGATACTGTCGTTTAAAGCTTTGGCTAAAAGCCGTTTCTGAGTTGTATCCGACCCGATGTGCAATTTGCTGAATTGTACCTTGTCCATTACGCAAGTATTGGGCGGCTAAACGCAGACGGTGTTGTTGCAAATAAGCCAAAGGGCTCGTGCCTAAAATTTGGCTAAACAATGTGGCAAATTTAGAACGTGACATACAACACTGTTCTGCAAGGGACTCAACTGTCCAAGGCTGTGAAGGTTCCGCATGAATTTTTGCAAGTGCATTGGATAGTTCAGGATGAGATAAAGCACTCAGCCAATTGTTCGAGTCTTGCAGCGCATCAATATAATCACGCACACATTCAATTAATAAAATACTCACCAAATGATCCAAAATTTTGTCACGACCCGGGCGTATGCGTTGGACTTCTAGAGCAAGAAACTGCAGCCCAATTTGCAACCATTCAGGAACCGTGCTGAGATCTTGGTGTTGAAGGTGAATAAACGCGGGTAAGGCTTGTACCAGCGGACGCGCCATAATGGGGTCCATATGTGCATGTAAGGCCAAGATCACGGTTTTTTGTTGTGTCGCATTACTCCCAAAAGTGACTTCTTTATGTTGGTTTTGGGCAAATAAGTCAGAAATATTGAATACTTCTAACAGTTGGTCGGTGGTTGAGGATCGACACTCATGACTTGGCCCCGAAGGGAGTAAGATCAGGTCTCCGACTTCAGCAACAATAATTTGTTTAGCATCTAAACAAATGGTGAATTGTCCTTGAAGTACCGCATAGGCCATCATGGTGGATTGTTCGGTATAGCGAAAAGCCCACTCACCATGCGGTTTAAGGTAGAGATACTCAGATTGGTTGAGGTGTATATCTTCAAAAATTTTACTTAAAGCATCCATACTTTACGGTTTCTAGTCTTTATTTCTTGGGCTTAATATTTGATTTAGGGTCAATTTTAGTCATTTCAGGCCAAGGACGATTACGCTGTTTTCTTGGACGTTAGCAACTGTTCTTTATGTCCCATTTCTAGAAATATAAAGGCATAACAAAAAAATTGGAAGAATGGTAATGAATGCATCAGTGAAAATGACGAATTCTAGCGTGGTCGTCAAAAATGCAGCAGGGATCGATAAAAAGCGTTTTGGCTGGCTGTTGAGTCCTGGGCTTCCAGTGATTGGCATGGGCATTTTAGCAGGTTATCATTTTGGCCCGAAACCCACCAAGAAAATCTTCGCTTTGGGTGGGCCATTGCTACTGCATGTCATTATTCCTGCGGTAGATGGTTTGGTCGGTGCAGATGAAAATAACCCTACGGATGATGAAATTAAGGTCTTGGTGAATGACCCGTACTATGACCGTATTGTGAAATTATTCATTCCGCTACAAATGGCAGCCAACCTGTTTGCAGGTTATGTGGTGACTCGCCAAAATGTATCGATGCTCGACCAAATATTATTGGGTGTTTCCATGGGGGCAATTAATGGAGTCGCAGTAAATACAGCACATGAGCTGTGCCACCGTCCTAAAAAATCAGATCATTATTGGTCGCATATGACTTTAGCGCCGTTGGTCTACAACCATTTCCGCATTGAGCATCCTTATGGGCACCATAAACGTGCTGCGACGCCAGAAGATCCCGCTTCATCGAAAATGGGCGAGACTTTTTATGAGTTTTGGCCGCGTACCGTTTTTGGTGGATTGAAGTCAGCAGTTGAAATTGAACATAAACGCCTAAAACGAAAAGGTCTGTCTTTCTTCTCCAAAGAAAATGAACTATTTCATGGATGGGCGATGAGTGCTGGTTTTCATGCAACCATGTTGAAATTGTTTGGTAAAAAAGTGACGCCGTATCTGGTGACACAAGCATTTTATGGTGTGAGTCTGTTTGAAATTATAAATTATATTGAACACTATGGTTTAAAGCGTAGCCAAAAAGAAGATGGAAGTTATGCGCGAACCATGCCTGAACACAGCTGGAATAATAACAACATTGTGACTAACTTATTCTTATATCAGCTACAACGCCATTCAGATCATCATGCCTATCCAACCCGCCCATTTCAGGCCTTAAGACATTTTGATGAAGCCCCAGAGCTACCGAGTGGTTATGCCACTATGTTGATTCCAGCGTTAATTCCAAAACTGTGGTTTAAAATGATGGATCAACGAGTGTTTGATCACTACGAAGGTGATTTGACCAAAGCCAATATCTTGCCAAAGCGCCGTGCTCAAATCTTCAAAAAATTTGGATTACGTGCGGACTAAACTGCGATATTTCAGAGATAATAAGCTGAATACATAGCTGACATCGAACTACAGTCATTGATTCGTTGAGTGCCTGTAAGTTCGATGTTCATGGAAGGTGTACCGCTAAACTTTCTTTTTGAATAGGCATATAATACCGAGTATGTAGTGAAAATATTGAACAGAAATGACACCTGCAACCAAACTTTTAAAAGCCAATAAAATCGATTTTTCTATTCATGAATATGAACATGATGCTAATGCAAAAAGCTTCGGGCTCGAAGCCGCAGAAAAATTAAATCTACGTGTCGAAGAGGTGTTTAAAACACTGTTAGTGACCGACGAAAAAAACTATTTTGTTGCGATTCTTCCTGTACACCATCAGTTAAATTTGAAAAAAGTTGCACAGGCAGTGGGGGCAAAAAAACTAAAAATGTCCGACCCTAAAGATGCAGAACGACTGACCGGTTATTTGGTCGGTGGGATTAGTCCTGTTGGACAGAAAAAAAGGTTAAAAACCGTGATTGACCAAAGCGCAGTACAGTTGGAAAAATTATATGTCAGTGGGGGGAAGCGCGGCTTAGATATCGGGTTAAAACCGCAGGATTTAGCAAAAGTACTTTCAGCGACTTTCGCAGATGTACTGGATGAATAAAGAACAGTGACGTCTTCGCTGCTTTATCTATATTAATTTAGTCTTGAGTTCTTTTTAGTATTAATTTGAGCACAAATGAAAGCCCATTCAGGTGACTGAATGGGCTTTTCCTTATGAAATATAGGGAAATTTTATAGTTCGAATCAATTATAAATTCATAAACTATCATTTAAAGCTATGGTGTAATTTCGTATAGGTTTTATTAGAAAAACTGATTAAATTTTTAAAAGTATTAAAAAACAATAATATATGTTGGTGTAGTGCGTATATTTTCAAAAGTAAACAAAATTGCAAAGATAAATGATAATAATTACCATTAACATGCTTTTGCAGCGTTGGCCAACGTGAACACCTTTAAGAAACATAATTACATGAAATGAGCTTGGAATAAGCTTTAAAAAGAGGAAATGGTCAGATGAAAGAGCTAGCCAATCGCTTGGCGATGCAGCATCTTGTCAATGCATACTCACAAGAAACAGGCAAGGTGAGCTTGTTTGAGAAGTATCAACAAAATTCAACTCAACTCGCGTTTAGCCAAGGTTTGACGCTGTTATCTTTGCCACTGAGTTTAATCCAAGCACAGCTTTTTGTTCCGTTAAGCTATGTCAGTCGTGTTGGGCGACATCGTATTGCGGCTTTACCGCAAATTTTTCAAAAAGGCCAAAAGCTTAACTTTAGCGCAGCAGCCATGGTCAGTCTGTTACTAGAAGAGTTAGTGCAACAAGCCGAAGGCCATGTCGATGCCGCATCATTGATTGAGCGTTGGATTCAAAGTCGTGATGCTTTACAACAGTTTTTAAATATTCGGGCAGCGGATTTTGATGCGCTCGTACAGGCTGAGCAAGGTTTTATAGAGTCTGAACAGGCTTTGATTTTAGGTCATAGCATGCATCCTGCACCGAAAAGTCGAACAGGTTTTGTCCATGAGGACTGGCAAAAATATTCACCAGAAGCTTGTGGTCAGACCCAGCTGTATTATTGGCTGGTGGCACCGGAATATATTGCAGAAGGAACAGCGCTTGAGCAGGCTTTTTCAATACAACTTAAACAAGAAATCAAATGGCATTTGTCTGAATCGGAACTTGAGACTTTAGCTGCATATGCACATTACAAGCTGCTACCACTGCATCCATGGCAAGCCCGCTATTTACAAAGCAAAGCGTGGTTTAAAAGTTTAAGAGCTAAACTGAAAATCATCGATTTGGGTGAAAAAGCATGGATATTTTCTCCAACAACTTCTGTACGTACTTTGGCGAGCTTTAACGCACCGTGGATGTTAAAACCATCGCTTTCAGTGATGATTACCAACTCTATCCGCGTCAATTTAGCAAAAGAATGTCACCGCGGTGAAATGACCCATCGACTTTGGTACAGTGAGTTAGGGCAAAGTATTTTAAAACAATGTACAACTCTGAAAGCGGTCAATGATCCTGCATGGATTGCTCTTCAGTTGGATGGTGAAATCATCGATGAAACGATTTGTATTGTACGTGATCAGCCGTTTACTCCCGAACAGCAAGTCACGTGTATTGCTTCATTGTGTCAGGATCATCCCGTAGAAGAGCGGAATCGTTTTAATGCATTGTTTGATCAGATTGCATCTCAACAAAATTTAGATGATAAAGCACAAATTGCACTTGATTGGTTTAAGACCTTTTTAAACATCAGTCTGACCCCGCTAATGTACGTCTACCATCTTTATGGTATGGCCTTTGAGTCGCATCAGCAAAATGTCTTGGTTGAGTTGAAAGATGGCTGGCCACAGTGGCTATGGCTACGAGACAATCAAGGCTTTTATTATATCGAAGAATTTGCAGGTGAAATTTTACAACAATTTCCAGAACTGCATGATAAAGCCCATGCGGTAGGTTCAAAGACTTTTGTCGATGAGCGCTTTAGTTATTATTTCTTTGGCAATACCTTGTTTGGCCTCATCAATGCCATCGGTGCAACAGGGTTTGTAAGTGAGCAAGATTTACTGTTTGTTTTACAGCAACACCTCTTTGACCTGTTGAAACAGTATCCAGACAGTAGTTTGATTCAAAGTCTGTTGTATCAACCGACGCTGCCTTATAAGGGCAACTTACTGACCCGTTTATATGAACTAGATGAATTGATTGCACCCGTTGAGAATCAGTCAGTCTATATTCAGTTAGCCAATCCGCTCTATATCAAACAAGAGGATGCTCTCTATGCTTGATTTTATTGCGATTGGCCTTGGGCCATTTAATTTAAGCCTTGCCAGTTTGTTACATGAAAAGACTGATTTGCACTATCTGTTTTTTGAAAAAAAAGTGCAGTTCGACTGGCATGCAGGTATGCAACTGCCCAATACCGTCTTGCAAGTTCCATTCATGGCGGATTTGGTATCGATGGTCGATCCGACCAGTCCGTTGAGTTTTTTGAATTACCTAAAATCACAGCAGCGCTTATATAAGTTTTACTTCCTTGAGCAGCCCCATATTCCGCGCCGTGAATATAACCATTATTGCCAGTGGGTGGCAGATCAACTGGGTCATATACAGTACCAATCGACGGTGAAGGCCATTTATGCCAAAAGCGAAGGTTTTGAGGTGGTGGTTGAGCAAGGTGGCCGCTTTATTCGTTACTTGTGTCGAAACTTGGTGATTGGTTCGGGCAACCAGCCTTATTTGCCTGAATGTCTGCGTAAGTTACAACAACAAGCCCCTGAAAAATGTATCCATTCAGCAGAGTACTTAACCCATAAAAAAAGCAAGCTCAAAGGCAATGTCATAGTTTTAGGCTCAGGACAGTCTTCTGCTGAAGTCTTTTTAGATTTGTTTGATCAGCAGTATCAACATGACTGTGTACCAACGGCTGACTTTAAGCTGCATTGGCTGACGCGTTCCAATGGCTTTTTCCCGATGGAATATACACCATTGGGCTTGGAACATTTTAGTCCGAACTATACCCAACATTTTTATAGACTTTCAGAAACACAAAAAGCAGCACAGTTAAAAGATCAAGCCTTGTTGTACAAAGGCATTAGTGCCAAAACCATACGTGAGATTTACCAAAAACTTTACCACCGTAGTATTGCCTCTGCTGCACAAGCAACACATTTGCATGCACAAATTCAGTTGCTTGATGCTGAGTTAGTGGAAAGTCAGCACATTCGCTTGAGCCTTGAACATACGGTAACCAAGCAACGTTTTTATATGGATGTTGATTTTGTGGTGGCGTCTACAGGTTATTACAGCCCTGAGTTTTCCTTTTTTAAATACTTAAAGCCCTTGATTGCAACAGATCAAGCTGGACGTTGGAAGGTGAGCCAAGACTATCGTTTGCAACATACAGCAATGGGTGAAATTTATGTGCAAAACCAAGAAATGCACAGTCATGGTGTAGGCACACCAGATTTAGGCCTAGGCGCATTTCGTGCTGCAACCATTGCCAATCAACTATTGGGTTATCAGCTTTATGAGCTGGACAGCAATGAACAGACTTTTCAGCATTTCAGACCTGAACAGAACCCTGAAATGTATGTGCAGCATGACACATCCACTACACGAACAGCTGCTTTAGCATCATTTAGTTCAAAATCAAAAAATATTGAGCAGCGCAAAATACAAACAGGGTCACATCCCTCTATGCAGCCTTATACATTCGAGAAAATCATATGAGCTTTGCACAACTTCAAGTGAATCAGAAACAGTGGCGCTTGGCAGGACAGCGCTTAATTGAAATGGCTATTGCTGAATTTTTATATGAAGAAATTATTCAAGTGACCCATTTAAAGGATAATCGTTATCAGCTCATGTTGGATGATCAAATCTATACTTTTAAAGCACAAAACTATTTATTGGGACATTGGCAGATTGAGGAGGGTTCAGTACGTGAGTTGAGCGTGGCTGAAGACCTGCCTGCATGGAACTTACATACTTTTATTCGCGCGTTTTCAAATCAAACCGAAGTTAAGCCTTTTACCAAGGCATATTTGACCAAAGAAATGAACAATACATGGTTAGCCGAGGCACATTTATTTGATGAAAGTCGTTTAAGCAGTGAAGCAGCATTGACGGCATCGCATCATGAAATTGAAGGTATGCTCCGTGGTCATCCGTGGTTGATTATGAGCAAAGGCCGTATGGGTTTTGGTTATGACGACTACTTAAGTGCCGCTCCTGAACTTTCGCCAACGGTCAAAGTGCTGTGGCTCGCGGTGCATCGTGATTTGGCAGAGTTCCGTTCCATCGAGGAGTGGCAAGCAGGGAGACTTTATCAATATGAGTTGGATGCAGAAGAGTTAGAGAGCTTTGAACAACAGTTACATGAGAGAGGCTGCTCTTGTCGTGACTATTTCCTTATTCCAGTACATGCATGGCAGTGGCATCAATGGTTAGTGCCAACCTATGCCAATGAAATCGTGGATCAGCGCATTATTGAACTAGGCGTTGGGCAAGATGACTATGTACCTATGCAATCGATTCGTACGCTTTGCAACATCAGTCAGCCTGAGCGTCACTATGTCAAATTACCGGTCAGTATTTTCAATACCGCAGTGTATCGAGGATTGCCGTCTAAACGGAACATTGCAGCTCCAGCCGTCACAGCTTGGTTAAAGCAGATTCAATTTCAAGATTCAGACTTGAAACAGTCAGGCGTTGCATTCTTAGGTGAAGTTGCAACTTTGACCATTCATCAGCCTTGTTTTGATGAGATTGAAGGCGCGCCGTATCAGTTTAAAGAATTGTTTGGGTGTTTGTGGCGTGAAAGTGTAGATCCAGTGATTGGAACAGGTGAACAGGCACTTTCCCAAGCGGCTTTATTACATCGAGACATCAACGGCCAGTCGATATTAGCTGTGTTGATTCAAGCGTCAGGTTTGAGTCCATTACAGTGGTTAAAACGCTTTGCCGAAGTATCTGTTACTCCACTCTTAATTTGCTTGTACAAATATGGCTTGGCTTTTTCTCCACATGGGGAAAATACCATGCTCATTCATACCAATGGCGTACCGCAGAAAATGGTACTGAAAGACTTTATTGATGATGTTAATTTGGTTGATGAAGACTTTCCAGAATTGGCCTGTTTACCTATCGAAGGACAAATTTTACTGCGTCATCCTGCGCATGAACTCAGTCATTTTATTTTCACTGGGCTGTTTATGGTGCATTACCGTTATATCTGTAATGTATTCCTACAAGACTACCCTGAGCATAGCGAAGTTGAATTTTGGCAAACCATTTCATCTGTCATTGATTCTTTTCATCAGGCGCATCCAGAGTTGGCAGAACGCATTGAAAAATTTGCCATGTTTAGATCCGAATTTGAAAAAATTTGTTTAAACCGAGTGCGTCTATTTACCACCAGTTATAACGATGAAGCAGAACGTCCTGTCCCTGTATTTTTAGATCCAATTGCCAATCCTGTCAGCCCCGAAACCTTAAAACGATGGTCAGAGCAGGTATCTAAGTCAACTGACGATACAACGACAAAGCGTATCGCATCATAAAAAACCAAAAAATTTAGTAGGCTACCATATGAAAACACTTTCACAGCAACTTCCCGATTTTTACGAATACTATGAGAATGAGACGCAATTTTACTTGCGCCAAGTACAGTATCCGCAGGACTTAGCACTGTTACATAAATGGATGCATGAGCCTCATATTATTCCACAGTGGCAGCTGAATAAGTCTGAAATTGATCTCACGGTGTATTTTGAAAAAATGCTGGCCGATGACCATCACCGTTTGTTGATCGTTGGGGTGGATGGGCAGGATGTGGGCTATACCGAAATCTATGAAGGCAAGCGTGACCGTCTAGGACGCTATTACGATGGTGATGATTTAGACCTTGGTTGGCACTTACTGTTCGGTGAAAAGTCGGCTTTTGGCAAAGGCTACTTGCGTCCAGTAATGCGGCTATTAGGTTTTTATATTTTTGAAAATGCACCTTCCGACAAAATTGTCGGGGAGCCTGACCACACCGTTAAACCCTATGCAGCAGTGGTCGAAGAAATGTGCTATGAGGCACAGCGCTTGATCCCGATGCCTGAAAAAACGGCCATGTTGTATTACTGCTTTAAACAAAAATTCTATGAAAAATTTTGGGGGTATTTAACTGATTCAAATGCATTTATGCAAAACCATAATCCACTCAATAGGACTGAGGAACTTACATGAGCTATAGCTCAGAACATATACAAATCATGGACATGCGCTTTTCAGCGCATGTTACTGTCGCCGAATTTGAACAATGGCTTAGCCAAGTCGAACGTTTTTTCTTAAAAAAACAGCACTTTGTTTTGGTCATGCAAACCGATATCGGTACGGAATTTCCTGAGGAATATCGCCAACTACAAGCAGCTTGGTACAAAAAGTATAAACAACTTTTTTTTCAATACTGCTTGGGTCTGGTTCGAATTGCACAAGACCCAACCGACCAACAACGACTGAATACACCTTCGCTGCATGCTGCATGGCGGGTGCCTTACTACGTCACACTTGATCATTCTGATGCACTGCAATGGGCAGTGCAGAGGTGGATATGCAAAACCTAAATACACAAAGAGCAACAAGCCAAATCTCAGCTTTGAGCTTAGCCGTTGTCATTGTTTTATATCTGGCACATGCCTTACCTTTGTATTTTTACAATGTGGCATTGCCCGCTATTTTGCGACATCAGGGGGTAGATTTACGTTGGATTGGAATGCTTTCGCTGCTTTATATTCCATGGGCGTTTAAGTTCTTATGGGCGCCACTCATTGACCGATTTTATATCAAGAAGTTAGGTAAACGAAAAACATGGCTGCTCTTTACACAAGTAGCCCTAGTACTTGGGGTATTGGCCTTGGCATTTACCCAGTTCTCTTATGGGCTGGTGGTGTTTGTTGTGATTGGCTTGTGGATTTCAAGCTTTGCGGCGACTCAAGACATTGCCATAGATGGTTATACCGTAGAAACCTTTTCAGCGTCTGAATATCGTCTAGGCAGTATGGCTCAGAGTATAGGAGTCGCTTTGGGGAGTATGTTGGGGGGCGCAGCTACACTGTGGCTATACCAGTACTATGGCTGGGAAAGTGCATTGGTATGTTTAGCGCTCATGACCGCTTTAACGATGTTTGCTGTTTTTTATATTCAAGAAAATACAAACGAACAGGCAAATATTGCCAAACAAGCGCCTAGCTTAGTCCGTGCTTTTAAACGCCCTGAAATTTTATCTGCCTTGGCCCTGATCCTGTGTTATCGCGTGGTGGAAGCACCAGCAATGGCGATGCTCAATCCAATGCTGATTGACCAAAAATGGACGCTTGCCCAAATTGGGGTGCTGATGTCTGTGATTGGCGCAGGTGTAGGTTTGCTCGCTGCTGTGAGTGCCGCATTTTTATTGAAAAAAATTCAGGCTACACAGTTGCTCATTTGGGCAGGTTGGTGTCGAACAGCATTGTATGGGGTGATTGGAGCAGCCATTATTTTGGGTTGGTTAAACCAGTGGCATCTGCTCTTGGGGGGATTTGTCATTGTTATGCTTGCGATTCGTTATGTCGCGATGACTTCGTTATATGCCTATTTCATGCAAAGCAGTTCCAAAGAACAGGCAGGCACTGATTTCACTATTTTAGTGTGCTTTGAGCTACTGGTTTATTTCATCGGGGGAGCTGCATCGGGCTTTTTAGCCAAAGCACTTGACTATGGCAATTTTTATGTGGTGTTGGCGGTTGCGTCTGTAGTCAGTGTACTACTGAGCCAATACATCATTGTACGTCATCAAAAAACTCAACAAAAACTGTTGAATCAAGAAGTTTAATAAAAGGAAAAAGAAATGAACCGTTTTATGTTACCTATGCAGTTGACTTGTTTAACATTGGCTGTATGTACACAGTTATATGCTCAAGATAACGTTCTAACAAATTCAGCAAGTCAGACAAGCGGTGCTGAAGCCCAACAAAAAGAAACGACACAACTTGCACCGATTGTGGTGACAGCAACCCGCTCTGCAAAGAGTATTGCAGACATTGCGGGCACAGTTTATAGCATCGATCAAGCTGAAATCGAAAAACAGGCCAATGCTGGCAAGAGCATTGCAGATATTTTGGGAACATTGGTTCCATCTCTTACACCGAGTAGTGGAACAACCTCAAACTATGGCATGACCATGCGTGGTCGTGTGGTGCAGTACATGATTGATGGTGTACCACAAACAGGTTATCGGGATGGTTCGCGCCAATTAAATAGCATTCAACCGTCAATGATTGAACGTATTGAGGTGGTTTCAGGGGCAACCAGTATTTATGGCTCTGGAGCAACAGGCGGGATTATTAATATTATTACTAAACGTGGTGGTCAAGACCCAATTAGCTTTGAAAGCAAAGTTGGGGTGACAGCGGGTAATAACTTTAAATCAGATGCTATGGCTTATGAAGCATCACAAAGTGTCTTATTTAATCAAGGTGCATTGCAAGGTGCTTTTGGTGCTAGTTATACCACACGCGGTGAAATTCAGGATAGCCACGGCAACCGCATAGGACCTGAGGTTGCGCAGACTGACCGCCAAGACACGGACACATTGGACCTCAATGGTCGTTTGACGTGGAATATTTCAGATGAACAAAGTTTAAGTTTTGGTGCACAATATTTTAATGATGAACAAGACAGTGAGTATGGTCCTGATTATGGTCCAAATTTAGCTTATGTAAAACGAGACCCGACTTATACAGCCAGTCTTGCTGCAGTTAAAGGCATGCAACTTGAAACTCAACCTCAAACTGAACGCTATGCGTTTAATACACAATATGAAAATCAAAATGTATTGGGTCATACCTTAAATGCCGAAGCGTATTATCGTAACGAACAGGCACGTTGGTTTCCTTCAGCCCAAGCCATGGGTGGCGGTTTATACCTTGTTTATCAATCGGAAACAGATATTGATGTGTACGGTGCGCGTGTTGCTTTGCAGAAACAGTTTGATTTAAATGGTCGTAATTTGGGACTCAGCTATGGCATTGATTATGAAAATGAACAAGATGAACAAAATATTCAAATGTATGATAGTGCTGCATTTGTTGCCAGCAACGGGCTAAATTATAAACCTTTTAATTATTATGCTTTTGGACCTGATGTAGAAACAGAAAAGTTGGGAACTTTTGTGCAAACGGACTTTGATGTAACGGATCGTTTAGGTTTAAAAGCAGGGGTACGTTATGAGCGTGTAGAAAGCCAAGTAGATGAGTCGACGCCGTATATGGAGGCAATTACAGCGGACTTGCAGCCAGGCTACCAAGCCAAAACTTTAAATGGCGGTAAGGTAAAGCATGATGCGACATTATTTAATTTTGGCGCACTTTATCACTTAACGGATGCTCAACAAGTTTTTGCAAACTTTTCTCAAGGATCAAATTTACCTGATATTCAACGTATGCTTCGTGATGTACCAGCAAGTTTTACTGTGAATAGTCAAACCATTGATCCAATTAAAGTCAATAACTATGAGCTGGGCTGGCGTGTACAAGCTGCAAACGGTTTAAATGCGAGTGTAACCACTTTCTATAATGACTCAGATAAAAGTTTAAAGTTTGGCCGTCCCAACTACACGATAGAAGTACTAGATACCGATGAACGCGTTTATGGTGTTGAAGGAAATCTGTCATATCGACTACAGCCAAATTGGACAGTGGGTGGAACCATGGCTTATACCCGCGGACAATTTAAAAATACCGCAGGAAAGTGGCAAGAGCTAGATGCAATCCGTGTTGCACCACTGAAAGGTACAGCGTTTTCTGAGTGGCAGTTTAACAACGATATGAGCCTGCGTGTTCAAGCTCTTGCTATCGGTGGTACAGATAAAGCCAAAAAAGATGCTGTAAAGTATGGTTCAACGGTTCCTGCTGAAATCAAAGGTTTTGCAACAATGGACGTCATAGCCAATGCCAAAGCAGGTCCTGGTACTGTGGGCTTTGGTGTGTATAACGTTTGGAATACGGACTACAAATCAGTCTATAGTCAATCGGTGGAGTCAGTTTATGGTGCTATTTCAAGCTTAGCTGCCCAAGGTCGAACCTATGGTTTGAGCTATACATTAAAATACTAATTGCACAACCAGAGGTAGCTTTTAGCTACCTCTTTGCTTTGTAATCTTGCCTTAATAAATGGTTTAAATAATAAAATGAATAGCAATAACAAAATCTTTATTGCAAGCAGCCTTGCCAATGGCGCTTGTTTTTCGATGATTTTACCTTTACTTGCGCCGTTTATTCGTCAATTGGGGTTGACAGAACTGCAAGGTGGAGCGTTGGTTTCTGCTGGTGCTTTGGTGATGGCCATCTCGGCTATTTATATTTCCAAACAAACCCAAAAAATCAGCATTTATCAATTGTTAAGTATCGGTTTTATCGGTATGGCGATCACTTGGGGCTTATTTGCGGCGGTACTCAGCTATGGACTGAGTTATGCCATGTCGTTTATTGTTTTGTTTAGCTTACTCATATTGACACGTGCCAGTACTGGATTTTTTATGGCGATGCCACAGATTGCGCTGCAAAGTTATGTCATGACGGCTTTTCAAAGTGAGCAGAAACGTAGTCAGAATATGGCGAAGTTTGGCGCGCTGAACAGCTTAGGCGTGGTGATTGGTCCTTTAGCGACGACATTATTACTGACATGGAGTATGTTGACACCGTTATGGGGCGCAGTGGCTATTTTAACGGGTATGGCGGCTTGGATTGTACTGGGCTTTCAAGGGAAGCAAGCATCACAGATACAAGAACGGGATGAAACCACAGCTAAATTACAAGACGTGTCTACGGAAAAGCTACAATGGTCAAAGTTAGGGATTTGGTTATTGCTGGGCTTTAGCTTATATGTCGCTATTGTCACCCTGAATTTAACCGCTGGTTTTTATATCCAAGATCGATTCCATTTCGATACCTATCAGAGTGCGATGTATTTTTCTCAGTGTTCATTGATTGTGGGGATAGCGCTGGTTTTAATGCAATTGGCGATTTCAAAATGGTTTAAGTGGTCGATTAAACAATTGCTTTGGGTCGGTCTTGTGATGATGGTTTTGGGTCTAATACTTTCACTTATTGCCAGTCAGATTTGGACTTTCCAAGCGGCTTATATTTTTTACGGAATCGCCGTGGCCTGTTTAATCCCAGCTTTTAGCACGGGAGCGGCTCAGACAGCACCAACCACGCTACAAACTAAAATTGCTAGTTTATGCACAGCTACGCAAGCACTAAGTTTCGTTTTTGCACCTTTACTAAGTACAGGCTTATATCAGTGGAATCAACATTTACCCTATTATTTTTTATTGGCATTGATGATGGGGCTAATGCTGTACTTTAGCTTCAAACATATACAAGCAAACAAGGATCTCAGTAGCGTGGCATGAGATCCTTTATCGAAGAGGATTAACCAAGGAGATAAACTACAGCGTGAATTAAACTTGGGCCCAAAAGAACCATAAAGATACCTGCCAAAACCATACTGAGACAGGCCGCGACGCCTTCTTCTTTATGACGTCTGAAAGCAGTGCTGGTACCAAAACCATGTGCTGCATTGCCCAATGATGCACCTTGAGCAAATTTAGAATCCAGTTTTAGAACAAGTAATACTGTGTTGGCCAAGAGTCCACCAACGATACCCGTAATCACAGTGAATAAAATCACCAGCTCGACTGAGCCTCCGACGGCTTGCGTGACTTCCATGGCAAAAGGGGTGGAGATAGAGCGGCTCATCAGACTGTAACTGGTCACAGCATCAAAATGGAATAAACGTGCCAAGTAAAAAGAGCTGACTACGCCAACCAACATACCCACGATAATGCCCAAAGCAATCGAAAAAGCATGCTGCTGAATGACTTTGCGATATTCATAGATCGGGATGGCAAACGCGACCGTTGCAGGGCCTAACATCCAGACTAACCATTTGCTATAGTACATATAGTTGTCATACTGTATGTTGAAAAACACTAGACATAAAATAATCAGACAGGGAATAAAAACCGCTGGTGAGAGCAGCACATACGGATGTTTCTGATAAAAATTTTTACCCCAAAGATAGGCCAGTACAGTTCCGATAAAACAGATCAAGGCAACGAAATGAATATGCATGATCGTTCCTTAAATGTGACTTTTCAACTGATGTGACTGCTTGGGCTTTTTTTGAAACTTGGCTTCAAGCTTAAAGCCCAAGAAAACACAGTATGCAGTGCAGGTCATCACGCAAATGGTTCCAAGGACAATAGATAAAACCAGTTGCCAACCTTGGGTAAGAAAAAGATGTTTATATTTAATTAATCCAATAATACAGGGGATAAAAAACAACAATAGTTCAGCTAAAAGTAGATCCGAACCTGACTTAATCCAGTCCAGCTTAAATACACCCGCTAACAGAGAAATAAGTAAAAGCGTTAGACCCACGACCCCACCTGATATCGGTAAAGACAGGGCGACTTGTATCAGCGTTCCGATATACCAAATCCCAATCAGCAAACCTACCTGAAGAGTAGAACGATAAGGCAATTTGAACGGACGCATTGGAAGACCACAGGGTATAAGTTGTTGGTGTTATTTTAAGTTTGACCTGATCTTATAATTATGAATAATAAAATAATAATTATGCTTAGTTGGAATAATTTTGGATTTTAAAGCGCTAAAAATATTTGTGCAGCTGGTGAAAAGTCACAGTTTTAGTCTTGCTGCGGAGGAACTATCTGTTACTCAACCCACTATTAGTAAATCTTTAAAACAGTTAGAAGACGAGATAGGGCTGCCTCTATTTCATAAAGGTGAAGCAGGGCGAAAGCGAGAAGTCAAACTGACCTATATGGGAGAACAGGTCTATTTACATGCTGTGCAGATTTTGCAGCAGGAGCAACAGATCTTTGAAGCAGTAGATCAAATTCGTGGGTTGAAACAAGGTGTGCTGAGATTGGGCTTGCCACCTTTAGGCTCAGTACTGCTGAGTTCCTTAATCGTTAAATTTCACAAATTGTATCCCAACATTGAATTGAACTTTTTAGAAGTCGGTGCGACAGGCATTGAAGAAGCCATTTTGGCCAAAAAAATTGACGTTGGGATTTTATTGGGCGAGTTAAAACCCAGCATTCAAGGCATTCAAATTATCGATTCACCATTGTGTTTGCTTTCCAATCATGATTCACAGTGGAGAAAGCGCGATGTGGTGCAGTTTGCTGAACTTAAAGAAGAGTCGTTTTTACTGTATGCAGACACTTTTACTTTAAATCATGTGATTCTAGATGCTGCTATGGCGGCTGGTTTTGAACCTAAAGTGTTATGTAAAAGTAGCCAGTGGGACTTTATTGCCAAAATGGTCGAGTCAGGTGTCGGTATTGCTTTATTGCCGCAAATTTATTGTGAGCAGTTAGATCGCGGAAAATTCAGTGTCAGTTTAGTGGAACAACCCAGCTTGCGTTGGAACTTAAATATGGCATGGAATTCAACCGTAGTGATGAATCCTGCAACTCGTGCATGGTTATCGATCATTGATGAATATAAAGATCAAATTCATTTTTAGATATTTCATCTTCAGGCACGCTTTATTAAATAATGATCTCCATGGATACGTTCTGATTACATGACATTACCTTTTGGTTACAAAAAAATGTCTAAATAATAATCTATTGATTAATAATTAAACAAAAATGTTTCATAAAATCAGATGAGAGTCTCTGTGCCCGATTTTTGTATAGTCTAAGTGCAAACATAAAAACGGAGGCTAAATGTTTAAATTTAAGAATGATATTGTGCACGGTGCGCTTTTTGACATGGATGGAACAATGTTTGATACCGAGCGTTTACGGTTTCAAACCTTGAAACAGGCATCCAAAGAGCTAATTGGGGTCGAGTTTTCAGATGCCTACCTTATGGCATGTTTAGGCTTAAGCGCCCGAAGTGCGGAAGCCTTGGCACAAAAGCAATATGGACAGGAAGTTCCCTATGCTGAGATTCGTAAGCGGGCAGATGAATTAGAATTAGAAACAGTGCGCCAATATGGTGTGCCGATTAAAAAAGGTTTGGTACAAGTTCTAGAACGCTTACGTAAAGCAGGATTACGTATGGCTGTGGCTACCTCGAGTCGAAGAGCGATTGCTGAAGAGTATTTAATCAATGCCAATGTTTATAAGTTTTTTGATGTTTTGGTCTGTGGTGATGAGGTTGAAAAAGGGAAACCACATCCTGAAATTTTTTTAAGTGCAGCGCAAAAACTGAACCTCGAACCTGCGCAGTGTTTCATGTTTGAAGACTCTGAAAATGGTATCCGCTCGGCACATGATGCTGGGGGTATCTGTGTACTGTTCAAAGATATTAAAGAACCCAATGCAAGCATGTTGGCACATGCCAATTATTATTTTGAAAATATGTATGACTATCTAACGGAATTAGATATCTACAGCTCACATCTGGAAATGCCTAATTTACAAGAAAGCTTTCCCCAAACTTTAAATCAACTGACCGTGGGTATTCATGGATTTGGTGCCATTGGCGGGGGCTATATCGCACAAATATTGTCGCACTGGGATGGTTATACACGTCCTAAAAAAATCTACGCGTCTACACGTAACAGTTTATACCATTCAGCTGTAAACGCTTTTGGTGCGTATTGTATTCGCTATGGGCAAGTGTCTTATGATGAGCGCATTGAAAATATGCATATTATCGATGCTGAAGACTTACAGCAGATGCATGCCATGTACGTCGAGTCGAGTTTAATTGCGATTTGTTTAGCTGAAAATGCTTTAGCCAGTGAAGCAGCGACCATTGCACAGGGCTTATATGCGCGCTATCTGGCGCAAGATGAGCAAGTTCAAACGCCACTGACGCTGTTAATTATCTTAAATAAAATTGGTGCTAAGCAGTTGGTTCTAGAGCAAGTACGTAAAGCATTGGTAGAGTTAACAGACCATGCTGTTGCTGACTTTATTTTAGAACAACACTATTTCTGCGATACGGTCGTGAACCGTATGGTGTCTAAGCTGAGCGATAAAAATCTTTATCGTCAACTGTGTATTAAATACAATATTTTTAAGCAATATCAACTTGATGATGAGAGTAATCAAATTGAAGTTGAAGATGTCAGTAAACTCAGTGCAGAACAAGAGCGCCGTGCCAGTGAATATGTAGAAGATTTAAGACAAAATTTTCAACCGAGTCATATTTTACAACATATGGATTTAATTCTTTTCAATGCTGAAATGGATATGCCGATCTATGTGGAAAACAAAAGTCCCTTACTTAGTAAAATGCGTCAAATGATCTTGGTAGATCAAATTTCGGATATTCAGCTCATTAAAAACCGTTTATGGAATGGCGTACATGCCATGACTGCGTGGTATGCAAGCCTACTCGGACATCAGACTATTGGTGTGGCGATGGGCGATCCGCGAGTGCAGTATTATGTTGAAAAACTACTTGCAGAAGTGACGCAAGGTCTGACACATTACCTACCGAAATGCAAAAATGATTTAAAGCGCTTAGCGCGAAGTTTTGATAAATCTTGTCAGTATGCCTATAAAGACCCATGTAGTCGGGTTGGGCGTGATCCACTGCGTAAGTTGAGTGCATTTGAACGTGTATTTTCATCGGTCGCGTACAATGTCTCGCATGGATTTTCTTTTGAAGCACTATTAAGTGGTGCAATCTTTGGTTATCTGTATTTGATGGAAGAAGAGGAACAGCCCATAGATGTGTTGTTAGGGCATCTTAAGCAGCAGCTTCAACAAATGAACCTGTCAAAAGCGCACAAAAAAGCGCTGTATTATGTCATTCAAAAACGTCTCAATGAATATCAAAAAGGTGAGCTGGGAATGGAAGACTTTATGATCCCTGACCAACCCCAAAATACTGAAATGAGCTGTGCTTAAGCCTTCATGACGTTCAGATGTCTTTGAGCCATCTAAAATGTTAAAAGACCATAAGAAAAGCTGAGTAAAAAGAGCTTTTCTTATGGTCTTAAATCTTTTAACGTTAGACCTAAGAGAGACTTGGTTTTTTACAATGAAATGGGATGAGATCGGGGAACAACCGTGTTCAATTGCACGAACGCTGTCGGTGATTGGCGATCGGTGGACGATGTTGATTTTACGAAATGCATTCTTGGGTGCACGCCGTTTTGAAAGTTTTCAACAAAACTTAGGTGTCACTCGCCATGTGCTTTCTGAGCGTTTAAAGCGCTTGGTTGAACATGATATTTTGGAGAAAAGACCCTATACAGACCGCCAAGAGCGCTTTGAATATTGTCTGACTGAAAAAGGTTTGGCTTTATACCCCGTGCTGATGTCGATGGCAACATGGGCCGATCAATGGATGGACGAGGGCTTAGGTCGTCCCGTGCAATTTATTCATAAAACCTGTGGGCATAGCATTCAACCACATTTGGTTTGCAACGAATGTGGTGATGCCATACATGCCAAAGACATCAAAGCGATACCGACACAGGTTTATATCGATGCTTTAGCTGCTCAATCAGACGTTAAACAAGCTTAAGCTTATAAACAGTTTGCAGGTTTTGGCACACCTGCCAAACGGCTCAGATGGCGTGCCACAAGCCCAGTATTAAACTTTTCTTGCAGTACAGCATTGTTGATGTCTGCACTGACTGTTTTCATTAAAAACTTAATCAGCGGACGTGTTGCAGGTGAGTGTCCAAACTGTTGGTAAAACTGACGCACTGCCATGAGGATTTTAAAGTGCCAATCGGTCAACTCAAGCTCTAAAGATTTTGCTAACTCTTTTGCAATCTCTTGATTCCAAATGGTGTAATCAACTAAATGACCATCTTGGTCTAATTCTAAACTCATCTAAACACTCAAAATTATTTCAAACTGATACAACGACTATGGCTTAAGCATAGCTCAGCAAACCTAGCATAGTTGATGGTTTCTAGGTTACTCGGATGGGCAGCAGCAATATTTTCAGCATCCTGCTCAAGCATAAATACACAAGCTAACTGCTGAATAAAAGTATGCTCTATATACAGGGCTGCATCTCCCATTAAAACCACATAATCCCCTGGTTGATACAGGTTTTGTAATTTGCTCAGGGCTTGCTCCGTCGCGGAAAATGGAGACTGCACAAGATAAAGTGTTTTGCTCATAGCTTTCTCCTTACCAATACAATACATGGTCAAACTGCTGTATTAAATTGGCATTGAGTTCAATATATTCAATTTCTTGCTCTGTTTGTTGAACAAAAGCAGAAGCTTGATTCTTGGTTTCAATCCAAATTGGGCTCAGGTCATAAAACTCAAAGCTATCAACCATGTTTGAAGCCAGTTTAAACGCATGTTTTAAGGGTTTAAATGACTGAGCATTGTTTAATAAGCTGAGCGCAGCATCTTGTAATAAGACTTTGACTTCACAGCCAAAAGTCGCAAGAACCATCGTTGCAGAGAGGCTTTCATGCACCTGCAAAGAGTTCAAATTGGCTTGGGTTAAAATAACCAATACAGATTTCACACAATATACCTTTTAAAAGCAACAAATTCTTGAAAACTTAGCACTTAGAATTGAATTAAGCGCTCTGCAGACTGAACGGCATCGGCTAGTTCCCCTAGGCCTACCAAGTCAAAACCTTTAGCAAGATTATGCTGTGCTAGCTGATGACGCTGTGCATTTTCGGCATCGGTAATTCCTCGGGCCAAAGCTGCACTTACACAAACTGGCAGATGAATGGCGAGTTTTTTCCACTCAGAACATAGATTTCGTTGGTCGTCAGGTACCCATTGCAGAGCATTGGCAACTTGAACACCATCTTGGTAGAAAAACACTCGAAAGGGTTCATTTTTCGCATGCAGTGCTTGTGCTAAACCTAACGCATGCCATGCATGAATCGAACTCGGTGCGGAGGTAATTAGTAATAAAGTATTCATCAAACTTCACTAGAGGAATGTCCAAACCTTGCTTGGTACATTCGGACTTCATAATAAAAAGGTAGTATACAATGGTTTTAGGTGGTATCTATAAAATTTCGCACCGAATATAAAAAATGTTTTAAAAATAAATATTTAAAAACAATGAGTTATTAACTTGATTTGAATTTTAAAGAACAAAAAAACCATTTTTTATCTGCACGAAATTCCCTGTATTTTCTTTCCATTTACTACATTTTTATTGCCAAAAATTAGTGGAAATAAATGGAACCAGTGTCCACAAGTGGTTTTGCTGCGTTTTTAAAATTCTACGGTGCAGCGATCATGGTAACTTTAGCGATAGCACTTGGTGCAACTGTTGTCATCATGATGCGTTTGCTACGCTCACCAAAAGAGTGGGCAGTGGGTTTGATTTGTACGGTTGTATTAAGTCTCACTGATGGAGCTTTCATTATCGTGAAATGGGGGCTACATGAATGGGTAACGGATATCTGGGGGATGATTGTTTTAGGTGGATTCTTCTTTGTGTGTGGGTTGCCGGGGTGGGCTGTTGTTTGTCGGACTTTTAACTTCATCAATAAACAGGAGGGGAAGACCATTATTGAAGTGGTTAAAGAGCTTAAAAAATCAAAGGACGAATTAACCAAATAAATTATTTGAGTTTTTATGCATAAAATATTTCATGTTTTAAAAGTGAACAGTTTGAAGTATAAAAGAATCAACTACTTTATAAAAATGAGTCATTGAAATGCCCCCAATCAAAGTACTTTTTGTTGCTGGATTTGGACCAATTACAAGAGTAGATCAAGAGAGTAAGTCGCTCTATCTCAATATATTAGATCTTCCAATCAAAGCGATAGAAGGGAATGAATCCTATATGAGTACTGAAGATGGTGAGCTAGGTGGCGTAAAGCATTTTGCACTATGGCCTTTAATTCAGGCAGCTGAGTCTTGTTTTGGTGTTAACGAATGGCCAGAAGAATTCAACATCCCTCAAAGTTGGATTGAATTTGAAGTTGAAGATATTGCTGAAGCTTCAGCTCATTTAGTCTCTAAGGGGTATCAATTGTTGGTTAATAATCGTGTTGAGCCATGGGGGCAAACAGTTACTCGCTTTTTAAGTCCTGAAGGAATTCTAACGGGGCTAACGGTAACACCTTGGTTACGCACGACTAATTAATAAACACATCATCTTAATTTATCGAAAAATGATCGTAAGTTGGTCATTTTTATTCTATATACCGCCTTAGGGCGGTTTTTTATCCCTAAAGGAAAGTGAAATGAAACAGATATTTGATTTTTTAAGAAAGATCAGCGGTGGAACACTTACTCAAAAGCAAGTCGATGCTGCCAACCAAGTGATTGCAACAGCTACAGATGCAACAGTGGCGGATATGTTGGGTCTTGCGATCGACCAGATGTTGGTTAGTCTTTTTGGTATTGATCTCATCTGTGGTTTTGAGGGTAAGCGGCTTACTACCTATGACGATGGGGTGGGAGTGTGAATGATTGGTTTCGGTACCACGGTTTACCCGAACGGCATCAAAGTCAAGAAAGGTGATACCTGCACAGAAGCACAGGTTAAGGCTTACATGGCCCATGTTTTAAAGAAATTTGAAACGGCTGTAAATAATGCGGTGAAAGTACCACTTAAACAAAATCAGTTTGATGCGCTAGTATCACTTGCCTATAACATTGGGACAGATGCTTTTAAAAAATCAACTTTAGTTAAAAAGCTGAACGCAAATGATATTCGCAGTGCCGCGGATCAGTTTGATGTGTGGGTGAATGCGAGCGGTAAACGCATGCAGGGTCTTGTTAATCATCGCGCTAAAGAAAAGGCTTTGTTTCTATCATGAGCAAAGCCTTACTGCTGTGCATACTGCTTTTCAGGCTGCGCAGCGCATTCCATTTATAAGTATTTGGTATTAGTCAGAAACTTTAATCAAGTGTTTGTACACCGCCACCATTAACAAACAATGTTTGACCTGAAACCCATGAAGACATAGGGGAAGCAAAGAATAATACTGCTTTGGCAATGTCTTCAGCTTCACCTAATCGCTGTAATGGAGTGTGGGCAAGCATTGTCTTTTCAATCTCAGGTGTTATTACAGTTTCTAACGCGGCAGTACGAATTGCTCCAGGCCCTACAGCATTGATGCGAATATGTGGACCGAAATCATGTGCCAGATTTGCTACCATATGGTTTAACGCAGCTTTTGATGATGCATATCCACTCATGGCAGGGCTTTTGTTGATTGAACTCATAGAGCTAATGTTTACTATCGAACCATACTCAATTTTATTCATATGAGGTGCCACTAGTTGGCACAATCTCCATGCTGCAAATACATTAAGTTGAAAATCACGTTCTATCGTGTCTATGCTAATTTGGTCTGGGGATTCACGCCCGCCACCCCCACCGCCAGCATTATTAACTAAGATATTTATATGACCGAACGTTTCGATCGTCCTACTTACTGCATTAACTAATTGATCATCCTCCAAAATATTACATTCAACGCATTCTACAATACGTCCAGTCAATTCTTTGATTTCTTCAGCTGTATGTTTTGCAGCCTGTACATTTAAATCGGCAATCATAACGTTTGCACCTGCTTGTGCAAGAATGAGAGCGCTGGCTTTCCCAATTCCTGCAGCACCGCCGGTAACTAATGCAACTTTATCCTTTAGTGATAATAAACTTACTGGCATCATTTTAATTTATCTCCACTCAATATATTCAAGCTAAAATTTAAACTTATGTTCTTTATGGAATATTGAGATCATATGCTTTTCGATTTGTCATATTATTTTGCATTGCAAGTATTCAAAATTTTACCCTCTTCAACTGAATTAATAAAATTCTCAATTAGAAATTCACTTTGTCGTAAAGAATCACGATGATCGCCATTCTTTAAGGGATGAAATGCGATAGGTTTTTGTTTTGCACATATTTGCTGATAGTAGGCATATGTACCGCGGTAATCTACAAGTTGATCCTTTTCACCTTGTACAATTAAAACTGGAACAGTAGGTGTCATGTTCTCAATAGACTGTTTTTTTAAATAATTGGTTAATGGTTCCAAATTCACATTTGGTTTAAAAACTGATTTAGGCGCAGACTTTAGCTCTGATTGTAATTCTGACAAACACCTACTACGAGCATGATTTAGAATATCTCCCATTTCTGGACTAACTAGATTAATAGGGGATAGATTTGGATCAGCAGCCTCAGCACCCAGTAAAACGATAGGAAAAAATGCTGCTACACTACTTTCAATTTGAGAGTGTGTGGCAACATATTCGGCAATTCCTTCATATTGGTAACCACCTGGTGCGAGTGCAATTGTGCCTCGTAAGTTAAATTCAGGTGCATCTTTCTGACCAGATGCTGCAACTTTAAGAGATGCTGCACCTCCTTGACTATGACCCATCACATACCAATTTTTACTAAATTCATAGGGGTTTAAAAAGTGAGTTGCTCTTACAGCATCAACTACAGTGTGCAGCTGGCTTTCTGCATTCATATAAGGATGTCCGCCTGGCGTTCCTAAGCCTTGATAGTCTGGTGCAACTACTGCATAGCCTCGTGCGAGCCAAGCATTTAATGCTTTGGCAGCGATTTGTTGATAAATGTGGACAGGTCCACCTTTATAGTCTCCTGATGGAGCGCAAGTATCTGCTACACCAGTTGTACCATGAGCCCAGGCAAGAATAGGCCAACCATCCCGTGGTGCTTTGCCTTGAGGTAATAAAATATAACCTGAAGTTACAATTGGCTCAGACATTATTCCACGACTACGGTAAGTGATTAAGAAACGCTGTGAGGCATTTGTAAACAGATCGGTATTCTGTTTCTGTATGGACAAAATTTCCCCAGGTGTTGTATTGGCAATATATGATGCTTGTAATTTTGTATCGCTGGAAATCACAGGGGAGGCCAGCGTATACGTAGAACCAAAACATATACAGCTTATGAATAATTTTTGAATAGGATGTTTAATTTTCATAACTTGTACTATTCTCCTTTTATAATTTCAATTTTAAATGTATCAGGATTATTTGCTTTTCCAAGTAGTGATGGGCAAAGTTTGTAAACTAAAATATGCGTATGAAATTAATAAATTAATCCTAAATTTGAAAAATACTATTCAAAAAGAGCTCAGCACAGACCATTCGATTTCGACAAAGGTGCATATCACTGTTTGTGTTCAGTGTGTGAATTGAAAACACAGGCGCGAGGAAATACTATTTAATGTTTTAAAAATAATTCTTTTATTGATATCAATGTGATATTGATACGTGGGTTAAAAATTGTATTAATGAGAAATAAATGAGTAATCTTCTATATGTTTATGCTTTATGTACGGTTTTTCTGTTTTTTAAAATGTTTCTAATTTCTGCATACCAAGGGTACTACAGAATAAAGAATAAAGCTTTTAAAAATAAAGAAGATGCGGAATTTTTAAGGGTTTCAGCCCAAACAGTAGAGCTACCACAGGTTGTTAAAGCTCAGCAGGCTTGGTTGAACGACTTAGAAAGCATTCCACTTTTCTGGGTGCTAGGTGGTTTATGTATTTTCTTAAACACAGATTATCTAACTACTAAATGGGTGTTCATCATTTTCACATTTTCGAGAGTTCTCCATACTTTTACATATTTAGCTTCTATGCAACCATGGCGTACGATTTCGTATATTGTAGGAATACTTTGTTTATTCGTTATGGCCATTAAGATCACAGAAACAGTCATTTTATTATAAAAAGCAAAAAACCCTCTAAGTGAGGGCTTTTGTATAAGCACTATTATGTTAAATTAATAGAAGTTTTCTTTTCGTAACCTTTCTTTATGATAAATAAAAAACTAAATGCCTTTATTCTTTTTGCAACTATTATTGTTAGTTTAGCTATGTGTGGCGAGAGTTGGATACATAGTAAAGAAAACCAATCTTATATTGAAAAAATCTTATACGAGGATTTAAAGTTAAAAAATGAATATGGGAAAGTTGATAGCTATAAAATTGTAAAAGTTGGAAGATATTTCGGTTCTGGTAGTGATGATCCTGCTTATGATTCTTATACTTTGAAAATAGAGGGTGTGAAAAAATCTAGTAATTTACGCTTTAGACTTTATAAAGATAAGGACCATCAAATATATAAGTATGAAATCAGATAGTTATTTCTTAAATTTCCTAAAATTAACGTAATACACATCAACAATACCAAAAAAGGAGCTATAAGCTCCCATTTGTTGTTTATTATCTTTAATCTAATAACGGAACTTTAATATTACGTGAAAAATCGGGGAATAATGTATATAGCAATTCATGATTTTTTATCAAACCTGCACCATCCAAATATTTCCATTCTTTAGATGCAAGTGGACGAACTGCTAGCATAAATGATTTTTCTCCAAGCTTGGATTTACCATTAATTGAAAATGTTAATTGTTTTGGAATAAAGCAAAGTTCATTAACACCGGCAATATAGCTGTCTTGTGGTGGTTGAGTTTCAACTTTTGTAACCAATATATTGTCTTTTTTAAAGGTATCAACAGCTGATGCTAATAGACCCTTGTAAGCTTCTTTCCCTCCAGCGTAATCAATTAAAGTAGTGTCTGTCTTATTTTCAATATACTGCCAATCTCCATTATTAAATGCAGTACTCATTGTAACAATGTTTTTAGAAATAATAGATTCATAATCATTTTTACACTGAAGATCTTTTGCTAAGGTAGCTTGTGATAGCAGAACAAAAGTTACGCAAACCAATTTAGTTAATTTAGTTAATTTAGTTAATTTAGGCTTCCACATGACTTATTTCTCTTTTTAATTTGTTATTCCAAATGCAGTATGTATAGAAATAGCTAGGCTAAAAGACCTAACCCATTAAATCTAAATACATTTAACATATATATTATATACAACGTAATTAAGATTGCATATAAGCATCAGTATCCTAGTAAAAGCCTCTTTTGAAATTCAGAAAGTTAGAATTTATTTCTATCGATCAAAAAAATACAGAAAAGCGATAGATTAGATCAATAATGAGGTCTAGCATTAAATAGGATCAAATCAGAAAAATTCACATTAATCTTAAAGGCTTATTTGATATGAAGAAAATTATATTAGCGTGCTCAATGGCCATAGTTATGTCATTAACAGTGGTGGCTACATATGCAGCTCCTGTGAAGCCTATTCAATTCGCCAAAGGTTCAGTTGGTACAACTATTTCAGGCAATTTTAAAGGGTCTAATGACGTGCAGTACAGCTTACGAGCACAAGCAGGTCAGACTTTAACTTATAAATTAACAAGTAACAGAAATTTAGCTCAAATTAATATCTATGCGCCAGGGGATAGACCAGGTACTGCTGAAGCATTAGTGATTGGATCTACAACGGGCACAACAGGTGAGGTTGTACTCCCTGAATCAGGTAACTATTTAATCCAAATTTATCAAATGCGTAATACTGCTCGTCAAAATATAGTTGTGAACTATAAACTGAATGTTGGTGTAGAAAACTAGAATTACAGCACTTAAAATGCAAAAGCCCTCTAAGTGAGGGCTTTTGTATAAGTACCATTAAGTAAATAGGCTTTAGAGGTTTTTGTATTTGTAGGATATTTCATTTAAAGCTTAAATAATAAATCAACTAAGAATAAAAAACGATTTAGAAACAATATATTAGAAAAATATAGCTCCTACAGTCATTTAGACAGTAGGAGCTTCTCAAAATTCATAGTAAGAATTGGATGTTTGTAAAACATTATCAATCTTTAATTTGAATTATTCCTATAAAATGGATAGCTTGATAAAAAAAAATCAGATATGGGTGAGTGCTTCAAGATGTTCACTAAAGCTAGTTTCCTCTCCAACAGCATTCACATGGTTGAAATAGTTATACCAACCACTTGCTTTGATACCGTCGAGTAGAGCATTGCAAACCTCTTGATTTGGAAAGTGCCAAACAGCTAAGAATTGATGGTCACTACTTTGATCAATTTTAGAGTCAATTTGAGTGAGTGTTAGCGCTTTAACTCCAGCATCAGTCAGTCCAGCCATTGCAGACCCAACATTATTTAAATAATTTTTGCGTTCATCGAATGATAAGGCTTTCCAAGCAGAATTTGGGGTATAAAGCTCGACAAGATAATGATTCATGTCTATTCCTTATTGGTGAGGTTGTTTGAGACTTTTTCTAATAATTTGGTTAATTGATCACGCTCTTCAAAAGAAAGATTACCAAATAGGCCTGAGATCCAGCGACTGTGTTGATCAAAAACTTCTTTAGCTATTAACTTTCCTTTTGATGTGAGTTGTATTTTTAAAGCACGACGATCCTCTGTGTCCGCTTGTCGTTCTATTAATCCTTCACGTTCTAGGCCATCAAGCAAGCCTGTTACTGTCGCGCGAGTGATTCCAGCTTGTTCTGCAAGAGTTTTAGGGGCTATTCCTTCACCAGCTGCTTCAAGTAAAAATAGAAGAATGAATCGTCCTTCAGATAGACCATGAACAGCGAGTTGATTCGCACAATCACGATCTATACTGGAGGCAAGTGAAAGAGTCATAAAACAAAGCTGTATTCCTTCGACATCAGGCAAGTTCCTTTTTTGTGCTTCGCCTAAGAGAGCTTTGTATTTTTGATCGAGGTTCATTTGATTAGCTTGAATATAGTGAGTTGGCTAACTATATTTAAAAAGACTATAGATTGTCAATGAATTAGTTTAGGATCAATTTTAGTGATCGGTTAAATGATTACTAAAAAAGAAATTTACAAAAAAAGGTCTACAGGCTTATAAACAAGTATGAAAACTATCTATGCGTTACTAACTCTAATTGGAGTAGCACTACCATTTTCACAATTTGCACGATGGTTGATTGAACATGGATTTAACTTTACGCTTTTTTTTCGACAAATCATTGAAAGTCCATTAGCAGCTTTTGCTTGGCTAGATGTTGTAGTAACGGTAATTGTTATTGTATTAATGGTTGTAAATGAAGGGAAAAAACTGAAAATTAAAAGGCTATGGATCCCTATAGTCGCATCATTTCTAGGTGGAGCCGCTGTAGGACTTCCGTTATTTTTGTATATGAAACAATGTCACTTAGATGCGAGTGACTCTAGTCGAATTTGAGTCACATACTTATGATTCGACGCTCTAAATTTTCATTTATTTGTGAGTTTGAAAAAGTAGTATTTTTACTTAAGTGGTGTAATCCAACGTAAACTTTCACTCATAGAGATATCAACGCCTAGCTTGGCTAAGCTTAAATACTCTTTAGGAATATAAGCAATAATTTTATCATCAATAAATGCAACCCAAAACTTTGGTGGAGGGCAATCACATTCATCAAAGAATCCTTTGGTTTCTTTAAATGCTAAGCAATCATACATTGAAGAGAAAATATCGAATTCTAATAGTTTACCACCATTATCAAATGAAAAATTTTCGTCAATCACTTTGTATTTTTTAAAAACGGACTGAATGACTTCAACATACGTTGTATTAGTAACTTCGATAAAATTCTTATTACACATATTCCAAAGGTGCTTTACTACTATGTGGGGAGAATTTTTAAATAATGGATTCTGTTTATTAAACATTAAGGAATTTATTTTCATTATTTTCTGCCATCAAAAAAGTCAATCATTTACACGATGATTTCCAAAACATTAATCGTAAAAGTTTTAAGACTACATTCAGGAAAAAAACTGTTTACTACTAAAGTTTTAGAATTAATAGCCCTAAAATTCAATATTTTTATTAGGTTACAAGTATTTTTTATTTCCTAAAAGTAAAAAAAATGTATAATTTTTGTGCTTATATCAACAAAAAAAGGGAATAATGTGAATCGTATCTTTAAAAAGATTTGGAGTAAATCTCTGGGGTGTGTGGTCGTTGTATCAGAGAATACTAAAAGTATAGGTAAGACAAGTAAAAAAGAAGGTATTGTTGAAATCAATGATACTTTACAAGAGTTTCAAGGCTGTACTGTTAAAAATAAATACCCTTTAAAACCAATTATCATCACTTTAAGTTTATCAACAATTACTTTATTGACTCAGCAGGTTTTTGCTGAACAAATAATAGTTTGTGGAGCAAAAGGTTCAAATACAAGTCCTGGTATTGGAGCAACCACCCACAATAATACAATTGTAAGTCAGCAGTATTGGGGATCTCTAAACTGTTTTAATAATTCACCTATATCAGATAGCAAAATTCTGAATGATGATTTTGATGTCACAATTAATGCGGATACTTTAAAAGTTGGCACAGGTGGCATTACATCTAAGGATTCATTAAGTGGTGCTGGTAATGGAACAGTTTCTTTTAATAGTAATAAAATCACTAACCTGTCAAATGGTACGTCTTCAAATGATGCTGTGAATTTTGGACAATTAAATTCAGTAGCAAATGTCTTTGGTGGTGGTGCTGGTTTTAGTGGAGGAATATTTACTGGACCAACATATACGATACAAGGTTCAAACTATACAAATATCGGTAGTGCTTTTACTGCAGTAAATACGAAACTAACCAGCCTACAGAGCCAAATTGATGCTTTACCAGGGGGTGGTGGAGCTGATGGTAAGAGTGCGTATGAGATTGCAGTTGATAGTGGTTATGGCGGTTCGCAATCACAATGGCTTGCTTCACTTAAAGGCGATGTAGGCGCTACAGGAGCTCAGGGTGCACAAGGCATTAAGGGCGATAAAGGCGATGTAGGTGCTACAGGAGCTCAGGGTGCACAAGGCATTAAGGG
>RCUL01000148.1_pt1 | contig 58904 bp, 39 predicted proteins | sample 2167521 | NCBI WGS metagenome assembly RCUL01 (sample SAMN09932745, study PRJNA488358) | compost metagenome | feature: garden; material: soil; isolation source: compost soil in acetic acid-enriched culture | place: Germany: Experimental Botanical Garden Goettingen | collected 2016-01-27
GATTCGGATTCAGGTCGTCGCCCGTCTGTGTCCGAGGGATTGGCCGGTAGTAGTATTTCGGCACTGTAAATGTCCCGGCATCCTGCACAACCTGAATATTCCCTGAGGTTGCGCTACTGAGAAATAACGACACATCTTGGCCAAAGGTTCCCACACGGTAATAGATGAACGGGATCCCAAGGCTGTTTTTTTCTTGTTTTGAGGGAATGGATTCAGATGCCGGCAGCAGTATGATGTCCGGAACACCGTCACCATTGAGATCATGTTTGCCCAATCTCGAAAAATAGATTCCCTGCGGCTCTTTTTCTACCAATTTACCAACCTCCCAGCGCATGAGGTCATCATGCCGGAATCCCTCGAATGCTAGTTCCACTCTTCTCTCACGACGTATTTCAAGGATTTCCGCACGTTGCGGTGATGTAATGTTCGGAAACTTGGCTGCCTGTATCCGGTCAACTGGCGGGTTCAGGGTTAGATCGGGTAAACCGGCTCGCTTGCGTAGTTTATTGATCGAAATATCAAGGTCAGATTGTGTCAATTGTCCCAATTCTGCCCGTGCTTCGGCATAAATCAGCAAAATCTCTGCCAGACGGTAGAGTGGGACATCCATGTTATTTCTTTCATCCTGGTTGGTACTGTTATAAAATCCTTTGATCTGGTGGTAACCAGAAAAGTTATTGGCCAACTGCTGTACATAGATACCTGCTCCCCGGGAATACGTACCGCTACGTACCAACACCCACCCCGGATAGGCATAAGTCTGATAAAGTCTTGGATCCCTATTCTCAAACTCTTTTAAAAATTCGAATGTCTGGTAATTCTGTTGATTACTATAATACGTCCCATCTTTCATGAGATAACTCTGCAACATATCCTTTACCGGATTATACTCATAATTACCAAAGACACCTTCTCCCGAATCGCCGTTCAAAAGGTTTGCTTGGTAATATCTTGCAAAGATAACCTCTTTGTTCACCCCGAGGTTCGGATTAGCGAAAAGACTACCATAGTCTTCCATGGGCTTGCCGGTATTATGTATGGTGAAAGGTCCCTTTTCTATGATATCCAGGGCTAGCTTAGCCGCTCTTGCGAGTAGGTCCTTCGCACTACCAGCGAGGTTAAGTTCAGGATGGTATTTGCGGAACGTTCCTTCGTAGAGTAGGAAACGGGCGAAATCAGCCTTTGCGAGCCAACGGGTCGCCGATCCTTCAGCAGCTGATTCGTCGATATTGTTGATGGCAAATTCATAATCTTCGAGTATCTTGCCCACCACCATATCACGTGTATCACGACGCGCAAAAAGAATATCTTTATCCTCTGGTGTCACCACCCGGTCTACCCATGGTACATCTGAATAGCGTTTCACTTTGACCACATAAGCCCTTGCCCTAAAAAACCGTCCCAGGCCTTCGAAATGTTTCAGTCGGTCTTCTGAAAGCTTGGCCTGACGGAAGTGCTGCAGAAAGAAGTTGCAGTTCCGGACCTGTTCCCAGGTCCAGCCACTTGTCAGCGTTGCGGAAGTCGGACTGGAAATCATCATCGTTTTTAATTCGGTATTTCCTGTAGTCCAGGCATTGTCAGTTGCTGCGTCTGCGGTATAAATGCCTGTTGAGGGGAAGTCATACAACTTATAGATGGCCATGTTTAAATCACCTTCATTGTTAAAAAAACTTCCAGCGCCAATGTCGGTCTCAGGAAACTTTTCCAAAAAAGCATCGTTACATGCCGAGGAAAGTACTATTATGGCCATTATGATAAAATAGTTGGCAAATCTTTTTCTTTTCATGATCTTGCAATTGATGAAATTAAAATATTAGGTTTATACCGAAAGAATAGCTCCGTTGGAACGGATATGTCATCCCATTACCCGTACGTCCTACCGCCTTGGTTGGATCAGCATTGATATTGGCATTTGTTGTTTCGGGATCGAAAAACTTTTTCAATTCAGAGAACTCAAGTACGTTCTCCCCTGTTGCAAATACTCTCAGTTTTGCTATTCCGGCTTTTTTTGTCCAATCGCTGGGAAAGGTATAGCCCACAGTCAAGTTTTTAAGACGCAGGTAGGATGCATTTAGCAGATGTGCTGTCTGCGGAATTGCAGTTCCCATGGCGTTATCTATCCTGGTACCTAAGTTGGCATCTGCGAGCCATCCCTGCAGGTGGGGAAAACGTGCGTCCAGATTTTTGTCTGCCAGCCCCGCATCCAGATAGGCTTGTGAATGGCGTGCCCGCTCTTCTGGGGTTTCATCTCTTCCTCTGTAGAAATCGAGCAAATGTGCATACATATTACCATAGGGCTGTTGGAAATTCCCCCAATACAGGTAATCAACGGGATAATAATCGCGCTTAGCAATACCCTGCCAAAACATTCTGAAATCAATATTTTTCCAACCCATGTTGACATCCAGCCCGAACTGGTAGCGGGGGGATGAGTTTCCGATGATGGAAAGATCTTTTGTGTCACCCAAGGTATAACCTTTCTCAATAGCGTGGTTGCCGTCCAGATCTCTGTATTTTGGCCAGCCTGGAACTATTTCCAAAGCTCCCCAGGGAATAATGGATTTTTGATCCAATTGAGCGATCTCCTCTGCGGATTTAAACAGCCCATCGCTCTGCAAGCCCCATATCTCGCCTAACTGCATTCCCTTATAATATTGCAGGATGCTGTTATTTGGGTTGTCAAACCTTGTGATCTCGCTGCGCGAATCAGAAAGGATAAAGCGTGTTTCCAAGTTGAACGGACTACCTCCCACAATATATTTGTCACGGTAGCCGAGGGAAAGTTCCCATCCTTTTGTTTTCAGATCCGCAGCATTCTCATTGGGTTCCTTAGCTCCGATTATTGCCGGGAGTTGTTTACCAAGGGTCAACATATCTTTTGTATTTCTTGTGTAGATATCAAACACGGCCGTAAATTTATCCTGAAGGAATCCGATGTCTACGCCAAAATTCAGCGTGTTCACCACTTCCCATGAATAGTTTGTAGAGACCAATGACGGTGGTGAGATATGGGAAGGTCGTGCTCCACCGATTAGATAATCTGACAAGGACGTCGTCATAAACGGAATGTAGCCGTAATTGGATACATTCTGATTTCCCAATGAGCCGTAAGAAGCTCGTAACTTCAAGTTGCTCACAGTACTTCTGATCGGCTCCATGAAACGTTCCTGATCCATCCGCCACGCTACCGACCCGGAAGGAAAAAAGCCGAAGCGTTTATCTTTTGGGAACCGGGAGGAACCGTCGTATCGGCCATTGAATTCCATGATGTATCGGTTATCGTAAATATAATTGAGACGATAGAATGCTCCGCGGAGGGCATATGTCTCGATGTTCTCATCGCCTGTGGCATTACCGGTAGCTAATTTTATGGTTGGGAACGAACTGGATATGAGTCCGGTCCTGCTGACTTCAAAGTCTTCCTTACGGAAGCTTTCCTGGTTAAAACCGACGATGGCGGATAAAGAATGTTTCCCAATATCTTTATTTAATGTACCATAGATATTGAAAACCTTGTAATGGTCGAATACACTGCCACGTGTTGCAGCGTTGTCGCCCTCTTCGCGAATGTCATTCGGACCATATCCGATAAGGTACTTTGTCCGGTATGAATTGTAATTCTCACTCGTACGTCGGTATGTATAGTCTGCGTTAATCCGGAGAAGCTTTTGCCAGAAAGAAAGCTCCGCAGTGAACTGGGTCTGGAAAATCTCCTGTTTGTTGGTCGTTTTACCACCATCCACGATGCCGGCTGCTGCTTTGCCCACGCTTGTATTTGCCCAGGTGCCATCCGGGTTGATATTGTAGTCCGTAGGAAAATAGTTATAGATATCAAAAACGTTCAGTCGTGTTGGATATTTGCGCTGTGCATTTGACATCGATGTATTGTTCCCAACCTTCAACCAGTTGGTCAGGTCGTAATCTATCTTTGACCGTAGGCTGTACCTGTCATAGAAATCCTCGGCTAATGTCAGCGGGCTGTTCTGACGGTTGTAACCGCCAGATAGGTAATAGCGAGCCTTATTGTTTTCACTAACCCCACTGATCGCAAGATCATGGTTTGTCGTAAAATTGAAGTCGTCAAGAAAATAACGGGTCCAGTCCCTGTTACCCATATATTCCCATTCTCCGGGAGCTGTAGGATTGATCCTTACACCAGCAATTGAGGGATCATCGGAACGTTCCCTTGCATACTGGTAGAACTGATCACTGTATTTCACGTTTTTCCATGGTGTGTTGTCAGTGGAGGTCTGCAACAACCTTGAAAAAATATACGGATCTGTTATCTTATCGGCCATTACGGTCGGCGTATTCCAGGTAAAATTATTTGAATAACTAACTGAGGCCCCCGAAACCGAACCGTTCTTAGTAGTTATCAGAATAACACCAAATGCTGCTCTGGCACCATATATAGCTGCTGCAGAAGCATCTTTGATAACGGAAATATTCTCTATATCCTGGGGTGCGATCAGGTTCAGCTCTGCTGAGCTGGTCTGTACTCCGTCGATCAAAATCAATGGAGCTCCGCCGTTGATGGAAGTAATACCCCGGATATTAATATCTGCCGCAGCACCCGGTGCACCCGAATTGAATCTTATATTCAGATTTGGGACCAATCCCTGCAGGCCTTGTGCAACATTGGAAATCGGCCTCCCCGACAATACTTTGGAACTGACCTGGTCTACGGCCCCCGACAGATTCACTTTCTTTTGAGTGCCATAACCAACAACAACGACTTCTTCCAGGTTCCCTGAGTCGAATTCCAAAACTATATCCAATTGCCGTTGACCGGTGTACCCTACCTCTTTCTCCTTATAGCCTACCATACTAAACACCAATGTCATACCGGCGTTCAGACCTTCCAGTGTATACCGCCCGTCAGCGTCCGTCGCCGCCGCTGACGATCCCCCTTGCACAGCGACTGTTGCTCCAGCTAATACCTGACCTGACGGGTCTGTTACCTTGCCCACTAAGCGATTTTGCGCCATGGCGTTGAGACACATTACCTGTATAAAGGTGAATGCCATACCCATGCAAACTCTGATAAGCCAGCATCGAATTTTACTTTGTTGTATTCTTTTCATAATTTCATTTTGGATTTTTCAGAATATATTGTTTGAACGTTTATTCAATTTACAATATTAGGATCCCCTCATGAACTTAATTTAAATGGAGTGTTATGAATTCATTAAACGCAGTGCGCGTTTAAGAATTTACAATTCGAAAAGTCAGATTATGAGCCATATTTGCAGACAGGCAAATCACAAAACAAGAAATCAATAACTTGAATAAGTTAGATAAAACCCTATCCTAAAGAGAAAAAATCAAATAAAGTTCACCAAGTTTCTTATACGAAAATGTATATCGGAGTTGGATTGATTTATTGAATATATATACATTCAATAAAAAAAAAGATTTCTAATATGATTTTTTATATTTTCGTTTCATATTAAACATTATTATGGGAAGAAAAAGCCTTAAAGAAACCCGTCAGTTAGAAATTATAAAGATCTTTTATAAAGTGGCAAAGAAAGAAGGCCTGGAAAATACATCCATTGCAAAGATTGCCAAGGTCATGGATATCAATCCAAGTTTGATAATCCACTATTTTCAGACCAAGGAAGAGTTAACTTATGCACTTATAGATTATCTCCTTGACAAATACCTGTTAATTTACAAGGTAGGCAATGACATTAACGTCCCTCCGCAGAAAGCGCTGACAGCGGTTTTAGAGGACTTATTTTCAAGAAAATGGAATAATCTTTTTGATGACGGACTATTTTATAGCTGTTATGCACTGGCTTTCCGTGACAAAAAAGTGAAAGTTATGTACAGCAACCTGACCGATAAACTAAGGTTATCACTCGCTGAACTCATAGAGCGATGCAAAGTTTTGAATCTTGTTGAGGTGGATGATCCACAAAGGGCGGCAGATCTTATCTTCGCTTTGATCGATGGAGCCTATTTTTATCTGAGTATCTCGACAGACAACAAAGCATTCAATAAAAAGATCACGAGCTACAAAACACAAGCATTCCACCTGTTAGGTCTTCGTAGTACGACTTGAATTTCTTTTGGATAGTTGTCTGGAATACCGGATCACGCCGAACAGGGCGATCAGTACCCACACCAAATTGGCGGCTAGATTGGGAGTATCAGCAAAATAAAATGCACTGATGACCAATCCGGTCCCACCTAACACATTTAATATCTGGTAGGGTAAGCTATCGAACTTCAGCGCTTTCAAATTGAGCAGCAAAAATGCCAGAGAGCAGAAAATAAATCCCAGCCAACCGATTATTGTAATGGTATCTTCATTCATTTTCACACAAATTAATAACATCAATCAAAGTCATCAAAAAAAGGAATAGGATTAACACTTAAACAAAGATACATTTACCAATGTTAAATCCCAACATTTAGATAATCAACTAAATGCTGGGGTGTTTGCACTAAAACAATCCTACAGCACAGTTCCAATTTATAGTAGCATTCGTAACCCGTTTTATTTAATATCCGGACAAATAAATTTATTTGTCAATCCTGTTTATAAGGCAAATTGCTGTTCATGAGCCTAGTTCAGAATCACTGTTAACCAATGTCCCTTGTAATTTCATATATATCGCTTTGAGTAGAGGGTTCAAGTTCTGTTAAATATGATGTAGCCTAAAATAACTAAATACTAGAAGATTAACCTTGCTAGGGTAGTTCTTGGGGGGTGATTTTTTTTCAATCACCCAAAAAAACTTTTCAATTTAGTAGTACTTTTGTGATACTTCTCAGAATTTTCACAGAGCCAACTGTCATGTTATTTGATAAGGCAGCTTAACTATTTTAATCAGTATTGTTATAAAAATTATGAAAAAGAATTCTGCTAACCGCTATTCTAAAGAGAATAAGGAACTGATCGTTCTTTCTATCGTAAAGGGAGAACTATTCCTCGAAGAAGCCATGGAAAAATATAATATTCCCGACAGACGAACTATTATAGCCTGGTTACGAAAGCACGTAAGAAACAGGTCCAAAAATGTGAACTAGCAATATTCAGCTATTTAGTTTATCGCTGGAGAGGAGAGCTGTAATAACAAGAAGTCATTTGTTTTATACTGAGGTTTTAAATTTTTTCGTTTTTTAGATCTGTACGATATTGTCCGGGAGTTTTCCCGACAAACTTTTTAAAGAACTTGGAAAAATTGGAGGGGTCATAAGTCAGCAAGCGTGCAATCTCAGCTATGGGTCTGGTGGAAGATGAAAGTAATTCCTTTGCCGTTTCTATAATTTTTAGATCATAAAAATGACAAGGGTGGTTACCTGTTTCTTTTTGTAGTGTATCGGTTAAATGGGTATGGGAAAGGAAAAGTGCGGATGCGATCTCGTTAATTTCCATAAACTCTGTGACTCTACCCGACACAACATCATCAATATGTTGGTTCAAAAACTCGAAATACCGCTCTGTAATTTCCGCGCCCCTTTTGACTAGTTCATGTTGATTTTCATTCATCTGATTTTTGGAAAAAGGACTGTATAATGATCTAAAGGAAAACCAGGCTCAAGGCCCCTTATTATGGCACCAATTTACAAAAAACATAACTACTATTGATATTTTAATACAATAAAATAGCTAAAGTATTGCCCATAAAGTACAAGGTCAACCATTCGGCTCTTGTCTTTTATATCTTTATAGATATTGAACGGCATTGCACTTTATTCTTTATTCGACTGCATATAGGCGATAAAAAGGCTATCAAATAGCTGAAAATATCTTTGAAATAAATACTAATATTTAAGAATATCTATCTATAACTATGTTAAACAGATTTTTAAGTAACGATCTTCAATTTTTATTATTATTTATTTGTGCACTACTTATCGTTTCTTGTAGTCGCGGTCAAGAAGAAAACTCCAAAATTGATGACCTGTTACAACAGGCAGACAACTTGCTGGACAGCGATGGTCTCAAATCCTTGGAATATGCCAAAACTGCCAGTTTAATTGCTGAAAAGACAAATGATTCAAAAAGGAAGGCTGAAACTTATTATTATATCGCCCATAGCCTAAACATATTGGAAGAATATGAAAAATCATTTCCATTCATTGAAAAAGGGCTAAAAGAAGATGCTACAAGGGGTAATAATCTATTAAAAGCCCGCTTCCTGTCCCTAAAAGCCTATCATTACTCACGACTTCATCTCTATAAACAGCAGGCGAAACAGCATCAGGAAGTGATAGATCTAACAATGTCAAGAAAAGATCCGGAATCCGTAATGATCGCAGCGCTCAGTCTTGCATCTTTAGGTTTATCATATACGATAATCAATGACTATTCCCCTACCCACCAATACCTTGATAGAGCACTGAAACATGCAAAAACGATTCCAGACACGGTTTATCATAGTCTTAAAAAGATCTACAAAGTAAAAGCAAATCTATTCTATTACAAGGCGATGACCTACATTGAACAGTTAAAACCCAAGGAAGCTCTTCCTTTTATTCAGCTGGCCCATCAACAGGCAATAGTAGACGATAGGCCGCTCGCCCTCTTTCTTGAATTATATGCTGATTACTATATGCAGATGGGGAAAACAGAAAAAGCCATTGAATTTTATTTACTCGCTATCGCTGACAAGCAGAAAAGGATATGGAACAAGTCTACCTCTGCAGACTTGTACCTAAAAATATCGAAGAGTTACAATAAAATCAATCGGTACGAAGAGGGAGAAAAATACCTTAGGTTATCTGCTTATGAAAGATTGATTGACGAGAATAACAACAGAAAAAGGGTGCAGGCTATATTAGACAATATCGAAAAGGAAGAAAGAACAATAAAAAATAGAGATAATCAATTAAAGATAGTTCTCTGTATAGCTCTGTTGGTCACTTTAATGCTTTTTCTATGGAAATATAGGGAGTACAAGCAAAAAAAGAAAAAGCTCTTATCCGCACAGAAAATCGAGATAGCGCAAAAGAAACAGCTTATAGAGACCCTGGAACTTAAGGTGAATGAATCATTTTCAGAGATTATTGAATTAGCAAAGAAAAATTCACCCACATTTTGGGCACGCTTTCAAGAGGTCCATCCGAAATTCTTAAAAAGAATGCTGTGCATCGATGCAAATTTCAAATCCTCTGAATTAATCCTATGTGCTTATATCTATCTGGGGTTTTCAACAAAAGAAATTGCAGATTATACTTTCAAAGCAACCAAAACAATTGAAAACAATCGTTATAACCTGCGAAAAAAGCTGGGACTTGCACCGGAGGAAGACCTTATCCTTTGGCTCCGCAACCGTGTAGACGACAATCCTCCAACGGAAGGTTAAGAGATCCCCCTAAAAAATCAACTCCAGATCTGTTCAGAGTTATTTATCATCATAAAATATTAAAATATTTTCGATAATAAACAATAAACAGCAGGCTCCCCGAGCGCAACCCAACACCTTGAATTAAAATTAAAGCACTCAACAACAACAACTTAACAAAACAAGAGTAGTCCTTGGGGGGAGTGATTTTTCATTTCTATTTCATAAAATATTCATGTTTGTATCGGATTTCCAAGGACTTGCCCTGCTCCCGGAAAAGCTCGGCCATGTATTAAAATCCAACGACTAATCATTAACAATGATTTAAAACTTAAATAATTCAAAATGAAAACAGAAAAGAGAACTTATGAAGCACCTGCTATCAGCGTGCTTACAATCGAACTGGAGCAAGGGATTGCTGCTGGTTCAGGAACAGGCACCCCTAACCCTGGTGTAGGCGATTGGGGCGATGGTTCGGATGGTAGTGGTAATGGAGATTTATAAAATTAAGCTATTAAAAAACTACAAAATTAAAATTTTTATGAGAGTATTATATAAAAAGCAAATAAATTGGACCATTGCCTCTCTTGCATTATTGCTGGTGGGAAGTGGTACCTTTTCAAGTTGTTCGAAAGACAAGGAACACGTCGAAGAAACAGCTAAAGTCGAGGGGACAAAATTAATGTTGAACGTGTCGGGTATTGTTGAGAGTCAACCTATATCAACAAAGGGTTCGCAAGCAAAAGTAGCTGCGTCAAACTCAGGGAACAACAAAGTATTGGAATTTCCAGAATTTGATGCTGTCCTACAGACCGATAATAACATACCATTTAAGGCGGCACAATCTTTAACTAAAGCAGCTTCAACTAGCGGTAGCTCAACTAGAGCTGCTGCTATAGAAAATGGGGTAAAATATCGTCTATACTTGTTTTCACAAGATGGAACTCAATTGATTTCTTCGGAGCAGTTTATTGCCGGAACTCAGGGAACTATTGATGTGACACAAGGAACAACGTATAAATGGGTGGCACTTTCGTACAATACAACAGATGATGTCCCTGCGATTACTCCTACCAATACTAAAATCAGCCTTCCCGGCGGAAAAGATATCTTATATACATCGGGTGAGGTATCAGTTCCAACTGGTGGCAGTAGCGTCAATGTGCCTATCAATATCATGTTCAACCACAAATTTGCCAGACTTGGTATAGAATTAAATACCCAAGGGATGTTTGCAAATATGACCGGAGCAAAGGTCGCAGTAGCCGGAATCAAAACGGCATCGATTGATGTCGCCAATGGCGCCTTAAGTGATCTTGTCGCCGCCGACCACGAAATCCCATTTGTCGACTTTAAGGACATTAATGCTCTCTATCAAGATGCTAAAATCGCCTATACGTACACAGCGGATCCAGCGGCAGTAACAGGCGGGATCAAAGTGAATGTCTCCAATCTAGCATTAAAGATTGATGACAACTCCACCCGTCAATTTTCAGCGACTCCTGTCAACTTTGCATTCAACATCACTCCGGTATTAGGAAACAGTCACCGTTTGCTGGTCAACCTGATAGAATCTCCATTGACAGTGGAAGGAACCAGATGGGCTAGACAAAATATTTATTACCAAGCCGGACACAACCCTTATCGTTTTCACCATACGTATGCGCACTCCAATGCCAGAAATACATACTTTTCATTTAAAGGCCTTGTTCCGGATCAATTTGGCGTAAATAGTGATCCTTGTGCTCAGGTGTATCCTACTGGCGTATGGCGCCAGGCGAGTGAAAGCGATTTCAGAAAGCTCACTGGACTATTAGGAATTGGCGGTAAGCAAACGACTTACGGGTCAGTTAATAACCGTGGTTATTTTGAATATGATGCAAGTGGAACGGCCGCTCCTTATCCAAGCAACAAGCTTCATTTTAACTTTAACGGTGGCAGTGACTCATTCGCTTTTGTCAATGGTATATTACAGATCAACTTGGCCAATTATGGTAACCGTGCCGAATTATGGACAGGTACATCGGGAATAAACCTTGGCGGGCTTTTTGGTTTTGGCGCATGGTATTATCATGCAGATAGAGGTGCTTTCAATATTCACAATGACGATCTTACAGCTAGCTTGCTCAATGTGTCAGTAATTGGCGTGGATTTAGTAGAAACCCAGCTGAAAAACGTCCGTTGTGTAAGAAATTAATTTGTGCGTTCTTTTTAATGGATAATAAAGTTATCTAGCGGGGAGGCGTTCCTTACAGATAACGGTAAAAAGCGACCTATTTAATAGGTTGCTTTTTATTATCTATTGGCTTTTAAATGCTCTTAGTGACCTCTTCCTAAAGATTTTCACTTATTAATACAAACCAGTGTTTGACAATATTATAAAATCAATTAAGACTGCTAATCCCACTAATTGGCTTTGCTAATACAAAAACCTATCTGATCTGGGCACAACATATGAGCGCGACAGCCAGTTAATTTGCCCAGCCAGCAAAATGCTCACGTCAGATCGCCTTCCAGTTATCAACAAGAGCCTTAATACCAGTCCAGAAAAAAACTAATAACCATTCAAATGCTATGGAAATTATTCATAATGTTTATTTATCAGATTTAGAAAAGAAGGATATTCAACAGCATGAAAACACCATACTGGTCGGAGCGCTTTGTGGCGGGTCAAAGATTGCTTTTGAAAAGCTGTACAACCGCTTTTGGGATAGATTGTATCTCGCTGCGTACAATATAATTCGGGACAAACAAGTGTGTGAAGATATCGTCCAGGAGATATTCTGCCAACTTTGGATGCGACGGTCGTCCCTAGCGATCCAAAATTTAGAAGCATATTTATTTACAGCTGTACGCTTTCAGGTTTTCCGCTGCATTAACGATAAAAAGTGTAGAAACAGTTTTGTCATGGAACTGACTACCCTACCGGCCGATTTTTTCAATTCACAAAGAGATAATAAAGAAATCGAAGAGGCGCTAAAAAGTGGCATCGAGAGACTACCTGAAAAATGTGGTGAAATATTTCACTTAAGCCGACAGGAACATCTGAGTAACAAAGAAATAGCACTGCGGCTCAACATTTCTATAAAAACCGTTGAAAACCAAATAACGATCGCCATCAAAAAAATGAGAAAATACCTATCTCCCTGGACATTGCCAATGCTATTGTTGGCAACGCTCGAGCTTTTTAGATAATTCACTACAAACAAAAAAAGCACCAGCTCTTAGGGGTTGGTGCTTTTTTTTTGCACATACAATATAATACAGATATGAAAAAGAGCAAGACCATACAGAGCATCATTAAAAAATACCTGAAAAACAAAACGAGCAAGCAAGAAGATGAACAACTCTTTTCATTTTACGAGCATATCGCATCCCAGAGAGAAGATTGGGATGAATCCCTACATGGTAATAAAAAAATACGAGCATATATGTTATGGAAAAAGATCGATACAAGAACTGCCGATGATCAAAAAACACATAAGCCATTTCGGTTTCTTCTCAGACCGTTGATGGCTACGGCCACTGTGGCTGTTGTTATTTTGGGGGTCTGCTCCTTGGTATTCTATCAAACCAGAACAAACGAAAAAGAACCACAGAATTTGGTTATTAGACCGGGATCAGACAAGGCTAAACTTCGGCTTGCCGATGGTCGGACCATATATCTTGATAGCACCACCTCAGAAAATATAGCGCATGCTACCGCGGGGGCAGTTCAAATATCAGAAATGGGAGTATTGGACTATAGCAACTTGAAAGGGCCAAAGCAAGGGCTGGGAACCAATACGATCACCGTTCCCAGGGGCGGACAATTTCGTCTGTTGCTTTCTGACGGAACTAAGATATCGCTCAACGCATCTTCTTCGCTAACCTTTCCGACAAACTTTTCTGGTAGCGAAAGACGGGTGAAACTAGAAGGAGAAGCATACTTTGAAGTGGCTAAAAAAATAATTAAAGGTACAAAAACAGAAAGAGTTCCCTTTATTGTTGAAACGGACAGACAGCAATTGCTCGTACTGGGAACAACCTTTAATATTAATGCATACCCAGATGAAAAAAACGTAAAAACTACACTGATAGAGGGCAGTGTACAGGTATCTCCGAGCGAACAGGCTTCTCCAAAAATATTAAAACCGGGACAACAGAGCGTACTCAATGGTAAAAATTTAAGTATACATCAGATAGATGTCTCGCAGGCTGTTGCCTGGAAACAGGGTGATTTCACATTTGATGAAATGCCTTTAGAAGAAATTATGCGGCAGATATCACGCTGGTATGATGTGGAGGTTAGCTACGAAGACAATATGGGCAAAATAAAGTTTGGAGGGTCGATCTCCCGCTCAAAAGACATCAAGGAGGTATTGGAGGTACTCAAGTTAACCGGAATTCATTTCAACCTAAAAGGAAGGAGGATTATGGTTACACGCTAGACAAAAAACAACCTATAAGTCATCCACATTGTAAATTGGAATTGTCTCCTATTGCTTTATACAAACTGGATGTAGCCAGATTAATTTCAATTGATTTAACCCTAAATATAAAAAGATGTTAAAAAATTCCAAGGGAGACTGTTCTCCCCACCCCAATGTCAAATACCTTTATGAGCTAATAAGCGAGGCATATGGATCTATTTTAAAAAAAGGCTTTATAAAGTTATGCCTAACCAGTATCCTGTTAACAATTGCCTTCTTCCAGTCTTCATTGGCCGTAAATGGTCAACAAGTAACCCTTAATAAGAAAAATGCCACACTACTGACTATATTCAACACGATCAAACAACAGACTGGCTATGATTTTGTCTACAAAAATGACGTATTGGAGAAAAGTAAACCAGTAGACCTCACTGTAAGTAATGTAACACTGATAAAAGCTCTTGACCTGTGTTTTGCTGATCAGCCCATTACTTATACAATAAAGAATAAAACCATCATCGTCCAAATGAAAGAAAGTATTGTTCCAGCCTATAAAATACAGGAACTTATAATCTCAGGAACTGTCCGTGATTCTTCAAAAGTATTGGCTGGGGTCAGTATCGTGTTAAAAGGGAATACTGGAATTGGAACAACGACCGATGCAAATGGAAAATTTCAACTGAAAATACCTCACGATGGTATTCTTGTCTTTCGTTATATAGGCTATAAACCTCAGGAGATAGCAACCAGTGGAAAACATGCGATCAATGTCACCATGCAATCGGACGAGGCGAATCTTCAGGAAGTGGTTATCGTCGGATTTGGCCAGCAGCGCAAAGAAAACCTTACCGGCTCCGTATCGACAGTTGGGCCAAAAGAACTTACCAACCGTCCTGTGAGTAGTGTGGGGAACGCGCTGCAAGGAACAATGGCTGGAGTCACCGTTACAGCGGCTAGCTCCGGGCAGCCCGGCCGTGATGCGGCTACGATTCGGGTAAGAGGTATCGGCACGATCAACAACGCCAGTGCCATGGTGGTGGTAGACGGTATGGTCTCCTCCATGAACAATGTCAATCCGGATGATATAGAAAGCATATCTGTGCTGAAAGATGCGGCCTCTGCTGCTATCTACGGCTCCCGTGCAGCTAATGGGGTTATCTTGATCACGACCAAGAAAGGCAAGGCAGGAAAAACTCAACTTACTTATAACAACTACCTTGGCAAACAAAGCGCCACAGGTTTATTTGATTTTCTCCCCTCCTGGCAGGCAGCTGACCTCTATAATCAGGCCCTCAGCAATGAAGGCCGTCAACCGCGGTATACACAAGAAGAGATCGATAAGTTCCGTGACGGTTCCGACCCTTACAATTATCCGAACACCGATTGGTTGGATCTCGCCTATAAAGGAAATGGTTTCCAACAGAACCATTATCTTGGCGTAAATGGTGGTAATGATAAATCAAGTTATATGATGTCACTGGGGTATTATGATCAAAATGGCCTGATAAAAAAGACCAACGCGAAAAGGTATACCTCCCGACTGAATCTTCAGACGAAGATAAATGATAAGTTAAGTGCACACGGCAACTTGGCCTACACCTTTTCACCTATGGAAGAACCCCAGTCGAGCATGTCCGGTGTTCCGGGCTTTACCCAAGTTATCCGTCAGATTAACCGGATTGCTCCGATGATTGCTTATAAATATGAGAACGGGGAATATGGAAGTATCAGTGACGGAAATCCCATGGCCTGGCTCGAATCCCCCTCTTTCAACCGTGAAAATTATTATGATTTTGTAGGAAATGTCGGCGCCGATTGGGAAATCATAAAAGGACTCCATTTTAAACCTACTTTGGGATTTGTTACATCTACCGCCCAGAACAAAACATTTATCGCCGACATCCAATATTATAATGCTGCAGGCGATAAAGCTTTTTATCAGGGACCAAACAAACTCACTGATAAAAATACGACCTTCCGCCGGACCACCTTACAGGGGCTGTTGGACTACACCAGGAACTTTGGCAACCATAATTTCAAGCTACTTGGCGGTTATTTTCAGGAGCTTACCCAATATACTGAAAATAGTGCTTATAGGCAGGGATTTCTCAATAATGAGCTGAGTGAAATAAACCTGGGATCAACAGATGGGCAGGTAGCTACCGGCTACGGTTATGAAATGGGACTACGATCATACTTCGGCCGGTTGAATTATGATTATGAAGGAAAATACCTTTTTGAGGCCAACATACGCTATGATGCGACTTCCCGCTTTGCTCCCGACAATCGATGGGGTGCCTTCCCTTCATTCTCCGCTGGTTGGAACCTGAGTAAAGAAGAATTTTTTAAACCTTTAAAAGAAATCATACCAGCGCTCAAGGTCCGCGGATCCTGGGGTAAACTGGGCAATCAGGAGGTACTGAGCTACTATCCTTATATTACCACAATCAGTGCTGGGCAGAACTATACTTTTGGGGGGACCTCCTCTACCATCGCAGCGGGTGTGGCACCTACCAATGGAGCCAACAAAGATATACAATGGGAAAGTACCACTACTTATGGAGCCGGGATCGATGCATCGTTTCTACAGAACAAATTAGACCTGACCATCGATTGGTTTAACCGAAAAACCAATGATATGTTACTGGCCGTGCCGGTGAGCGCCGTCTACGGGCTTACCGCCCCCATCCAGAATGCAGGAGCTGTAGAAAACAAGGGCTGGGAGTTTGTGCTTTCCTATAAAGATCGGAAAGGCGATTTTTCATACAACGGATCGTTTAATATTTCCTTTATTAATAACAAGGTTACCGATCTTCATGGAACTGGCCCACACCTAACAAACACGACCTTCCGGGATGTAGGCTACCCCATCAATTCGCTTTATGGCTTTATAGCCGAGGGGATTTTCCAGTCACAAGAAGAGGTCAAAAACCACGCTTTACAAAGCAACCGTACGGCCCCCGGAGACCTGAAATACAAGGATCTGGATGGCAACAATGTGATCGACAGCGATGATAAGCAGTATCTGGGCAACTTTTATCCGAAAACCACTTTTGGGCTAACCTTGGGCGGATCGTATAAAAATTTCGACCTGACCCTCTTCTTCCAGGGAGCTGCCAGCGTAAAAACTTATCTGGAAGGGAAACTTGGGGCAGTAAGCGAGGGCTCTACGAAACCTACTTCAGCGTTATTAGACTCCTGGACGCCTGATAATCCCGGAGCTTCGCTTCCACGAATTTTATACTCCCAGATACAGAACAGTGCGATAGACAACCCGTCTTCCTTCTGGGTGAAAGATGGATCCTACATACGGTTAAAGAATCTCCAGGTGGGATATAATTTTACGAACCTGGCAAAAAAACTGGGTGTTAGCCGGGCACGCATCTATTATAGCGGCCAGAACATACTGACCTTCAGCGGACTTTACGACTGGATCGACCCGGAGGCATCCTATAGCAGTGGCATATATTACTATCCGCAGGTGAAACTCCACACCATAGGTTTGAACGTAACTTTTTAATATCCAAAGCGTAATCAACATGAAAAAACACACATATCTCTTATTTTTTTTCCTTGTCGGTTTGCTTCCGGCATGCCAGAAGGACCTTCTAGACAAAAATCCCAAAGATGCCTACAGCAACTCTTCCCTATGGTCTTCCGAAGCTGATGCCCAGGCAGCCCTGAACGGTGTATACAGCAGTTGGGATGATAATTACCAGATCCTCTATATGGATGCCATTTCGGACAACGCATACAGCCAGTATTACTGGGAAGGCTATACCAGCTTGGGAAACGGCAGCGCCAGCCCTTCCGACACCTGGGTAACCGACCGATGGAGCCCTGCTTATTCGGCTGTCCTGAAATGCAACTGGTTTCTGGAAAATGTAGACCAGACCCCGATGGATGAGGCAAAGAAAACACAGATGAAAGCAGAAGCCCGTTTCCTCCGTGCGTATCAATATTACACCTTGACGCAGCTTTATGGCGATGTCCCTTTAGCTACCAAAATGCTCAGTCAGGACGAGGCCAATACCATTAACAGAACCCCCGTTACCGAGGTACAGCAGTTTGTGCTGGATGAACTCGGGGCTATAGCACCGGAACTGCCGGTAAGCTATTCGGGCAATGAGGTGGGAAAGATCACCCGGGGTGCTGCGCTGTCCCTAAAAGCCCGTCTGGAGTTATATACTGCACGGTACGCTGACTGCATTACGACAAGCGAGCAGATTATGGCGTTGGGATATTCACTCTTTTCTTCCTACGCTGATCTCTTTCGTATACAGAATGAAAACAATCGTGAAGTTATTCTGGACATTCAGTACCGGGCAAATGACCATCCCAATTCAAACCTGGGCGTCATGCCCTCTTCAACCTTCGGTGGATGGGGCTCGCTATGCCCCACTCAGGCTTTAGTAGATTCTTATGAAATGAGTAATGGAAAGACCATTGCTGAACTCAATTCAGGCTATGATGAAAAGGAACCCTATAAAAATCGGGATCCCCGTTTAAGTGCGTCGATTGCCTTTCCGGGACAGCTTTATGAGGGAAAATATTATAACCCGATAGAGAGCAATTCGGGCGATTACTACAATGGTGGAAATAATTCCAAAACTGGATACCTATACAAAAAATTCACTTCCGATTTATCTGACTATGATGATATATGGAATACAGGCTTGAACATGATTGTCATCCGTTATGCAGAAGTGCTGCTGACCTATGCCGAGGCCAAAATCGAAACCGGAGCCATAGACAACAGTGTATATGATGCAATTGATGCGGTCAGGCAACGGGCCGGAATGCCTAAAGTGAACCGGTCTGTCTATGCCGGTCAAACAGCCATGCGCGAACTGGTAAGAAGAGAACGAAGAGTAGAATTTGCTTTGGAAGGTTTGCGATGGTTTGACATTAAACGCTGGAAAATAGGACCGCAGGTACGCGAAGGAAAAGTATATGGTACTCGTCTGGGAAAAGTCGATCCAAAAACAGGAGCTTTGACCCTTTCAGGTGATCATGTCGAGGTAGAGTCCAGAACATTTGATGCCGGGAGGGATTATCTTTGGCCTATTCCCAGAAAGGAAACGGATGTAAACAACAACCTCGGGCAAAACCCGGGTTATCCTAATTAGTGCATCGTAGCCATCAGCTGGAGAAATTTAGCACGGATGGCTACTTTTTTTTACAAAGAAACAGACTATTTTCACAAATTATTTGTCACTAACAAAGTTATTTTCTGACTGTTTTAACAAGAACTAAAGAGAGTGTCCCCATTTTTTACATGAAAAAAATAAATTACATCTTGCTCACCTTATCATTATGGGCTATATGCTCGTTATCGTTTGCAAAGAATAAACAATCTGCAAGAACAGTCCTTGATATGAACGCCAATTGGGCGTTTTATCGGGGAGATATAGATCAGGCAATGGAGACAAATTATGATGATAGTAAATGGCAAGCAGTCAGCATACCACATGTTATGCGATTGGAGCCAAAACACAGCGGCGGTAGTGTATTCCAGGGTACAGGATGGTATCGCCGTTATTTTCACCTTTCCGGCAAGCTACAAAATAAAAGAGTCATCCTTCAATTTGAGGGAGTTCAAACGAATTGTACAGTCTTTCTTAATGGAGAAAAAATAGCTCAACATGCTGGCGGATACATAGGTTTTGTGGTTGATATAACGCCGTATATCCAATATGATAAAGATAACGTACTTGCGATCCGCGTTAACAATATGGATGATGGCCTGACGCCCCCCGGCAAGCCCATGCAAAAGCTTGATTTTAATTATTATGGCGGAATCTACCGTGATGTGAAGATGATTATTACCAATAAAACTTACATTTCGGATCCAATGGAAACAGAGATCGTAGGCGGAGGTGGAGTTTTAGTGAGCTTTCCAATGGTTACGAAAGAAAAGGCTACAATTCATTGCCAAACCCATGTAGTGAACAGCAAAACTCATTCTATTTCCAAGTTACGTTTGGAGACAATGCTATTGGATAATACCGGAAAAATCGTTGCAGGAGCAAATAGTAAGGCAAACATCCGCCCCGGAGATTCAACTTTTGCCCACAATCTCGAGGTTTTTAATCCGCAGTTATGGTCTCCCGACCATCCGTTTCGATACAGGTTAGTATCACGGGTTTATGACAAAGATATCTTGATTGACGAGGTAAACACTTGGATAGGAATAAGGAGATTCGGCTTTCGTTCACCTGCGGGTAAAGCCGACGGTTTTTATCTAAATGGCAAAAAACTGTATCTCCGAGGAGCCAACCGGCATCAGGCGTTTCCTTATGTAGGAGATGCTGCTAGCAATTCTATGCAATATCGGGATGCTATGTTACTGAAGAAAGGAGGATTTAATGCGGTAAGAGCAGCGCACTATCCGCCATCACCAGCATTTCTGGATGCTTGTGATTCTCTCGGACTTTTGGTCATCGAATGCCAGCCAGGTTGGCAATATTTCAACGACGATAAACTATTTATCGAACGTACATATCGTGATATACGCAAAATGATCAGAAGAGACCGTAATCATCCCTCTATTTTTTTATGGGAGACATCGCTCAACGAATCTCCAACTCCGGCATCCTGGATGATGAAGGCGGTAAAGATCGCACACGATGAGTTGCCCGGTGATCAACTTTTTACAGCCGATGATCTCAATAGTAGAAGCCAGCCTTTCTACGATGTATTTTATAAGGTAGTTGATCCTGATGGAACTGACCCATTCCCCAAAAGCCCTTCATTGACAAGGGAATGGGGCGATGCATGGTTTGCAGACCCAAGTAAAGAAAATGGGCTCCGTGCTTCGAGACTTTACGGCGATAAAGGATTAATCAACCAATCAATATTACGACAGAATGCACTCAATGGGGAAAAAGAAGAATCTCTCGGAGGCTATTGGGATCACGCAGGTCTAGATGCCAATCCACGTATAGGTGGATATTTTCTTTGGAGTTTCAACGATTATACACGCGGTTATGATCCTGTCACGGCATTTAGCGGAGTTGTTGATTTAGACCGATACCCAAAATTTGGCTACTATCAAATGAAAGCGATGCAGGATGCCAGGAATCCAACTTATGGCCCCATTGTGCATATAGCAACGCACAACACAAGGAAGGATCTTGATACTAATATCATCGTTTTCTCAAATTGTGACACGGTCAGGCTATTTAGAAATAACAAACTTGTGGGGGAAAAAACTAGGGAAAACAATTCGGTAACTGCACCATTTATTTATAAAAAAGGAGGCAGCCCGTATTTTCGTTTTGAATTAAAAGATTATGAGCCGGGAGAACTAAAAGCGGAGGGAATATTGGATGGAGGTATTGTTTGTACCCATCAGGTCTCGACTGCTGCATCACCACATCACCTAAAAATTGAATTCGCGGATCAGGGCATCGCCCCTTTGGCTGGAGGATCAGATATGATTCCAGTTTATATTAAAGTTTGTGATGAAAAAGGAAATTTGGTAAGCTCGCCAGACCAAGCGGATGCAATTCCAGTTAAGCTTGTGGTCTCAGGAAAAGGTCGTCTGATAGGTGGAAATAATCATCATACGGGAGTTTCTCCACAATTTACCGAAGGTGGCATCGCATATGCACTTATACGTACAATGGCTGAGGCAGGTCAAGTTATTATCGAAGCAAGTAGTGATGGATTACAATCCGCAACTGCCAAAATAGAAAGTATTCCCTCTAATCAGGATCAGGTTCCTGACGGGAAACGATATATCTGGATGAGTGAACATGATAATTTTCATGCTGAAAATATAGATACCATAAAATTACCGCACAAAAGGGAAACGTTAAATCTTTCTGCAGCCTCCGTTGAGATAGATGGAATTCCAGTGGATTCACTAAAGGTCATCATCGATAGAAACCTCACTAGTTCCTGGCGAGCGGATAAGTTAAAACTCCCGATTGCAATTTCTATAGATCTGGGAGATAGCTATGATCTGGATACCTACCGTATTTATTGGGGAAAGGATAGTGATTGGTATCTTTATTCGTTGGAATCATCTACTGATGGGGTTAAATGGTCACCAATAGGCAGTCACCTATCCTCTTCGGGGCAAGATTACAGTTCCAAGAGCATAAAGCAGCTAAGGGTTCGCTACATCCGCTTTTTAATCGAAGGAATTAAACCTGAAAATAGCATTGTGGCCGTAAGAGAAATTGAGTTCTCTGGCAAAAAGTCTGATTTGCTTTAGTATTTATAGCATCAACGTTGATGGTCAGAATCAGCGTTGATGCTATAAAAATTTAGTCACCGGATCAGTAAAGACCCAGTTCAGCAATTGCTGCGAACTGTTCCCCATCACGGGCATCAATAGCTTTTACTTTAAGAAACCTCAATGAAACTGGTGTCATAAAATCTAAATATTGTGGACCATTGAAATTGGGAACCTCATAATTTCCAGCCTGGTTAAAGCTTACCCCATCGATACTGTAAGAAACTTCAATATTTTTAACAGCACGTGACAATCCATTGCGATGTGTATAGCTTAATCCATGAGCAGTTTTGGTGGATCCTAAATCTATTACTAATTCATGTGGAAAAGCTGTTTCGTTGGCCGACCATCTAGAATGCCAATAGCTCGAAGAATTGCCATCGATAACATTTGTCGCCGCTCCATCTTCTTCAGCTGTTTCTTCAGAACTGAAAGTATGTACTTGCCAACCTTGCTTGCTTAGCTCTGAACGGGTACTGAAATTCATTATTGGTATATTGTTACCGAACTTATAGTTATAAGTGAAAGTAGAAATGATCCCGTTCTCATGGACAAATCTTAGCCTTAGATCGTACAATGAGTCTCCTTTGTATTGTAAATCTGAAATTTTCATTTCAACATAAAAACTATCAATGCCAATGGTTTTTGATTCCCATGTTATCGCATTGTAATCTCCACCTCCTTCGGGATCATTGTAATATGCAATACTATTGATCTTATTTGATGCATGAAACTTACCCGAAACAACTATGGCTTCTTTTGTTGCGTCATATTTGGCGTGAATACGATCAATTTCCGCATTCGCAGCATCGTAATAAGTTTTGCTATCCTTATTGAAGATCTGGTTTGCATTCAAAATTGCAGCATCTGCAGCTGTTAAAAGGGTCCCTTCTTTTCCCAAACTATAATTGCCATATCCCATCAGGGCGGTTCCTAGTGTTGATTTATCAGAAACTTTTTCTGAATTGTGCGGGAGGTTTAACCCGTGGCCTAGTTCATGAGCTAAACCACCAAACCACCCTGTAAATTGGTTATTGGCCAAACCGATATTGGCAATATTAAAATCTTCATAATCTAGTGCATAACACCACTTCCCTGTTCCGTAAAACGGTCCGCCTGTGGCTGTACCATCTTGCCTAAATTCATATCTAGGAATAATAATAAGGGTGTGATCGCTCGTCTTATCTGAGGGGTGAGCTTCAAACCATGCATTGACCTCCTCTGCTACTGCTCCACTTCCTCCCTCGTATGGATAGGCACTTTTGGGTTTCGTACCCCTAATTGTTATGATCTTGACCAGACTATCACTATTAACGAACATCCCAAAAGTTTTATTTGTATATCCATTTCTGGTCATCTCACTTTTATAAAATTGCCTGACCCATAACATGATATCGCTTATCCGACGTTGGTAGTCGGGCAACGTATCTAAATCATTGGGAACAAAATAAACAATATTTAAGTTTCTAGTTCTATCACTACTAAAACCGTCGGGGGTATGTACTGTGTTTGGATCTACAGGGTGTAAATCTTTTTTGCATGCACTAAAAAAGGATACTGCAATTAATATAAATGGGATTATTTTTTTCATCATTTTAAATTTAATTTGGTCTATTTTCATGGATTAGACACTTTAGTGAGCCAACAATTGTTTTATTTAAATGGTCAAAAATTTAGAGGCAAATTTTATAGCACTCAAAACTTCGAATTCCCATGATCGGTCAGTATAATTGTAATTTGAAAACAATTCTCTTATTTCTTGATCTGATCAAAATATCTCTAGCTTTTTGAGTCCGATTGTATTTAATCTTTTTTATGGGTCAGACATATCCCTCCTTTCATTAAGGTTAAGCCTATTGTAATACTTCAGCATTGACAACAGAATTTTTAAAGTTTTTTATTAAGCTTAACTGGTCTATAAACAATCATATAGTGTATGTGTAAAAAAGAGTTAGTTCCCCCCAATCGTTGCCAAAATTTTATTATAAACTGTTAAAGGTAGCTTGAGCTTATGCACGCATTCGGAAATATTAATCAATAATTCCCCCTTATAAGCCGCGATTCTATTATGGCAATATTCAGCCAATTCCCTTTAAATTTCATTATTTTTGAGCATGTGGACACCGATATCAATTGACAAAATCGAACTTCTTATTTTACAGGCAGAACTGAAAATGGATTATAAAGCTTTAAACCTTTGGAATCTCATCAAAGTCACTCCTCATAAGTGGCAAGAAAAATTATTTGGAAATGAAGGTGGGGGTTTTTGGGTGGTTGCTTTATTTGGAAATCAAATAATTTATTATAATGACATCGAAGATGGCTTTAATATATCAACGTTTGAAATCTATGGCGTTATTGAGCAATACATTTGTAACCAATCTGAATTGAACGCCCCCATTAATTATTTAGTTTCACAGCTAAATCAAATCCCTGACAAAATTATTTAGGATAAGATAACGTGCTAAATAAACATATGATTCACTGATGGTAAGCCTTGGCTTGACTCGACTCACCACTAGCTATTGGCTACTCTATTTATAAGCGTTGATTGAACTCGATCCTTTCCAGCTATTCCCTCCACGTATCAAAGTCACTAGGTCAGTCTTGGTAAAGTTTTCAAACGTCATTGTCAGCAATTTCTTCAATGCTCCCCTATGCTAAAGCTACCAATGAATTGTCTCTCTCCAATCAGGAAAGCTCCTTCCGAACATTGTTTGGTGTACCAAATGAAGCAAAATCATCAACGAAGAAAATCTCTCCTCTTACTGATCTAAAAAAAATACATTTCACCTTATTTACAACACTTTACAAATCGCAAAGATGAACTTGTGAAGAAATACCCATCGCCCAATCATGCTTTTAATACCAAACAAAATAGGATTTTAGATGAATAGGTGATACCTTTGGTCAGACAAGAAAGACTCCACCATACGAAACTGATTCCGATGAAAACGAAGAACGCGAATACCTGTGACCACTCCTGCCTGATGTGTCGATACGTCTTACAAGAGTGGCTTGGACAAATCGACCTCCACCGAAAGAATATCAAACTGAAAAAAGGCGAACAGTTTATCAGTGAAGGAGAGCCGGTTCGTGGTATTTACTTTGTCCAATCAGGATTCATCAAAGTCCACCGCAACCTTGGAGACCGGGAGACCATCGTTCGTTTTGCTAAAAAGGGAGAAATGGTAGGCCATCGGGGGATCTCATCCGAACAAAGCATTTACCCTATTTCGGCCACAGCACTTGCCGCTACGCAGCTATGTTTTGTAGAGTTACCATTTTTCTTGTCCACCCTGCGCATCAATACTGAATTAAGCTATCGTTTGATGCTATTTTTTGCCGATGAGTTGCATCTTTCGGAGCAGAAGATGGCCAACCTGGTCCAGCTTTCCGTCAAAAACCGTTTAGCGTGGAGCCTTTTATTGCTTCATCGCGTTTTCGCTGAAGGAACAGAGGACGGGTACATCGGTCTTGAACTCAGCAAAAAGGATCTCGCATCCTATGTGGGCACCACCTATGAAACCGTCTACCGCATGCTTGCCGAACTTGCTGATTCGGATGCTATAACAGTCGACAAAAAGAAGATTTTCATCAAAAACAAGGAACTATTAAACAAGTTGGCAACAGAAAAATATGGGGAGTAAAACAAACCAATACTGGCATGCTCCCTCCCCAACGTAAATATTTCCCTAAAAATACGTCATTTTAAAATTTATAGCCCAGCCCGACCCCAAGCTTCCATTTACCATCTGCGGTACTGGTCTTCGGGCTGTAGAAAGCAGGCAGCTGAACGGCGATATGCCTGAACACCGCAGTCAGGCCAACTCCCAATGTCGGAGTGACCCACGCATTCTTGGGCTTTCCTTCCTCCACTTGATCTTCCTTTATTTTCAGGCTCGGCAGCAATCCCAACAGGATACTCCCCTTGGGGGCGAAACTATATTTAATCGCTGGCCCCGTACAGTTGACATAGGCCCCCTGGTCGGTATAACCCGCCACCACGACACCTTCGAACAAACTCGCTTTCACTGTTTTTTGCTGCGCATAAGTTTGGTAAAAAACTACCGAAAACAACAGTTGAAGCAATACTATCTCTGCGCGCTTCTTCCAGATACACCTATTTTCAATTCCGTACATAATAGTTAGTTTTGGGAGGTAGACACCTGTTCTTTCCGGTGATAAGTATAATAAATGGCCATTCCCGTAAACAACAGCCCACCAACAATATTACCCACCGTCACGATCAACTGATTGTACAACCACCAGTCCGACATCGTCACATGAGCACCAAACATCATCCCGGCAGGGATCACAAACATATTGACCACCGCATGTTCATAGCCCAAGGCAAAGAAAATAAAGATGGGAATCCCCGCCGCCAGGATCTTGCCTAAGGTAGACTTGGATGTCATGGACATCACCACACCCATGCAGACCATCCAATTGCAGAGAATGGCTTTGACAAAGGCTGAGAATAACCCGGCAGCACCATGGTTGCCGTAGCCCAAGGTTTTCTTTTCACTAATGACAATCAGACTTTGCTCGATATTCCCAAGCTGGCTAGCCTGTCCAGTTTCAGTACTTGCAGCCCAAAACAAAAGTGCAAAGAGGACACTGCCCAATAAGTTTCCAAGGAAGACCCAGAGCAAGTTATTGGCCATCACCTTAAAATTGATCTTCCCTTCCAGCCAGGCCAGGGGCACTAAGGAGAAACTTCCTGTGACGAGCTCCAGGCCCAAGATAACAATAATCACAAATCCCACAGGAAAGACAAATGCACCGACAAGTCCCAACCCTGTCTGTGCTGTAGCCAATAGAGCGAGCGTAACAGATATCGCCAGTAAGGCGCCAGACAATGCACCCCGAATCAGCAGGTCTTTGATCGGGAGCGAAGATTTGTAGATAGCGGTATTCATCATCACACCGGCTACCTCTTTGGGACTAATATAATCCATCGTTTGTTTGCTTTAAAATAGTTTTTATTTCAATTATTTAGCTCAGACTTAAGCTGTCATTCCAATATATACTGTCCCATTCTCCACCTTGACCGGATACGTTTTGATCGCACATTCATCACCCGAAAGACATTCGCCCGTATCCAGTGCAAAGGTCTTTTTGTGAAATGGGCAAGCCACTTTTGGCGTATCTCCCAAGGAGCCTAACATCCCACGGCTCAAAATCATCTGCCGCTTATGTGGACATTCATTCTGGGTAGCATACCACTCATTGCGACGGGCGAAATAAAATAGGGCTACCTGCTCATTATTCAACTTAAGACAGACACCACCGTTTTCAATGGCATCGTCAATCTGGCAGGCCTTTAGCCATTGCAGGTCAACTTGTGGGTCAATTTGCGTGTTCATGTGATTTTTATTTTAAAGGTTTAGCGATTCTATGTAAGTGATTTCATCAGTCAATGATGTTGCCCCATGCCCTTTTAATATGTCTTCAGGTTCCAGTCAGCGGCTTTCTTTTGACCGCGCATGGTATCAAAGCGTACCGACTCGTCCCGCTCTTCCGGAGCATTTACAAAATGGACAAAGCGTTTCCGAATCTCCGGATCTTCGACGGCAACTTTCCATTCACAGCGATAGCTGTCGACAAGCAGTTGCATATCCTGTTCCCACGTTTCCCCCATACCAAGACTATCCTCGACTACAACATTCCGCAAATAGTCGATTCCGCCCTCCATTTTATTGAGCCAAGTGGCGGTACGCGTCAAAGGATCGGCTGTACGAATGTAGAACATCAGAAAACGGTCGATATAACGGATACAGGTCTCACTGTTGATATCGGCAGCCAGCAGCAGAGCATGCTGTGGCTTGCTGCCACCGTTGCCGCAGACATAGAGGTTCCAGCCCTTTTCTGTGGCAATGATACCAAAGTCCTTGCTCTGCGCCTCGGCACACTCACGGATACAGCCGCTCACCGCTGATTTTATCTTGTGCGGCGCACGGAGCCCACGATAACGCTCCTCTATTTTTATGGCGAAGGACACACTGTCATGCAGGCCAAACCGGCACCAGGTACTGCCCACGCAGCTTTTGACCGTCCGCAAGGCCTTGCCATAGGCATGTCCGCTTTCAAATCCGGCTGCAATGAGTTCCTCCCAGATAAGCGGGAGATCATTGAGATGTGCACCAAACAAATCAATGCGCTGCCCGCCCGTAATTTTTGTATACAGCTTATATTTCTTGGCCACCTGGCCAATAACAATCAATTTGTCCGGCGTAATCTCCCCACCTGGGATACGGGGAACAACCGAGTAGGTACCACCTTTCTGTATATTGGCCAGGTACCGGTCATTACTATCCTGCGCCACATCATTTCCCTTGCTCAAGATCATCTCATTCCAGAGACTGGCCAGCAGTGAAGACACCAACGGCTTACAGACCTCACACCCGTGCCCACGGCCCAGAGTATCCAGCACCTGATCATAACTCTTCAATTCATGGATCTTGATCAGGTCATAGAGTTCCTGCCGGCTCAGATCAAAATGCTCACAGATGGTACTGCGTATATATTTACCCTGCTGTTTCATCGTGTAGTTGACCAGGTCCTTTACCATCGGTACACAGCCCCCGCAGCCCGATCCTGCTTTGGTGCATTTCTTTACCCCATCCGCATTTTCACAGTTCCCATTGATCACCGCATCACAGATCTGCGCTTTGGTCACCCCCTCACAGCTGCAGATCAGGGCACCATCGGGCAAGGCCTCCAAGCCCGTAGAAGCCGATTTGCTCTCCCCCTGCTCACTCATCAGGAGCAGCTCAGGATGCTCCGCCAGCGGCATGCTGTTGTTGACCATCTGCAAGAGCATATTGTAACCTGTTGCCTCCCCCACCAGTATCCCCCCGAGCAGGCGCGTACCGTCGGTACTGACGTTCAACCTTTTATAGATCCCTTTGTTACGGTCCTCTAGTACGATGGTCCGTGCATAAGGTTCACTGATAAAGGGATCCCCAAAACTGGCCACATCTACCCCCATCAGTTTCAATTTGGTACTCATATCAAATCCCCTAAAGGACTTTTCTTCCCCCAGGATATGTTCGGCTGCTATTTCAGCCATCTCATAGCCCGGTGCCACTAGGCCATAGATCATATCATTGACAAGTGCACATTCGCCGATGGCATACACGGAAGGGTCTGAGGTCTGCATTTGCGGATTGACCACAATCCCGCCTCGCTCGCCGATGGCCAGCCCTATTTTCCTAGCCAGTTCATCCCGCGGCCGTATGCCCGCCGATATCACCAGCAGATCCGTTTCGATCGATGAACCATCCTGAAAAGCGATTCCCGTCAGGCGCTCTTCCCCCAGCAATTGACTTGTTGATTTTTGCAATAAGCAACTCAACCCCAATGCTGCCAGCTTTGTTTGTAGGAGCAGGCTGGCGCTGTCATCAATCTGACGCGGCATCAGGCGCGGCGCAAATTCAATCACTGCTGTTTCTTCCAAGCCGAGGTCCACCAGCGCTTTGGCCGCTTCCAAGCCCAGTAGTCCGCCGCCCATCACGGTACCCTTTTTGACTTTTGCCGCGTAAGCTTTGATCAAATCCAGATCCTCAATCGTCCGGTAGAGAAATACCCCCTCCTTTTCCACTCCCGGAATAGGTGGCACAAAAGCAGCAGAACCAGTTGCAAAGACCAGATAGTCGTACGGGACAATAAGCCCTTGTAATGACAGTACTTCTTTTTTTGAGCGATTTACATCAACAATCGGATCATTTAAATGGATTTTCACATTATTTTCCGCATACCACTCCTTTTTTGACAGGAAAAGTTCCTCCATAGATGAAACTTTGAAGTAATCGGTCAGATGCACCCGGTCATAGGCACGTATTGGCTCCTCTGCAAACACAATTATATCCAGAATATCAGATTTATGCTTTAATTTTTCGCAAATCTTATTACCAACCATACCATTCCCAACAATAACAATCTTTTTTCTTTCCATAATTACTGTTTTTTCTGATAAAAAATCATTTTCATATTTAAACAACACTAATTTATGGAATAAAAAATTAAAAAATCAAAATAAATATGATTTTTATAATATTTTATCAAATAAAAATCAGTTAAAATTCATTATTTCATGATTTATATCAGATTTTTTAATAGATTTACATATAAGATTAACATAAAAACAAAATAACATGAAAAAATTAGGCAAAACATCGTTATTTATTGTAGGATCCGGTCCTGGAGATCCAGAACTATTAACCATAAAAGCTTATAAAGCGATAAAAAACGCACAGATCATCCTTTATGACAACTTAATCAATGAAGAAATCCTTCAAATAGCAGATAAAAACTGTATAAAACACTATGTTGGCAAACATCCTTATGGAAAATACGTTCCTCAGGAAGAAATAAACGAACTTATCCTACATTATTGTGCTCGCTACGACCGGGTGGTCCGGTTAAAAGGGGGCGACCCCTATCTTTTTGGGCGTGGTTTTGAAGAATGGCTTACCGTACAGGGGAAAAATATTGCGGTTTCTTACATTCCGGGCATCAGTAGCATGCAAGGCGCAGGCATCAACAATATTCCCTTGACGCACCGTAGCATCAGCGAAGGGGTATGGGCACTGACCGGGATGAAAAAAGACGGCAGTCTATCGGCTGATCTTCCTTTGGCTGTCCAGAGCCGATCCACTGTCGTGATCTACATGGGGATGCGCAAACTCGACGAGATAGCCCGCACCTATGTACTCTATGGCAAAGGAGAAACGCCGGCGGCTATTATACAACATGCGAGCCTGCCCCAGCAAAAACAGGTATTGTGCAAAGCCAAAGATCTCGTCAGAGCAAGTAAAGAATATGGACTTGGCCATCCAGCCATTATCGTCATCGGTGATGTGGTCGATTTGCAGCATGCACACAGCCTCGCTGTCGCACACAGATCTATTGTATAAGCCGACTGTTTGACAGGCTGCAAATACGGTACTCAGACAGGATCACCTCCTCATCGGGCACGACAAACAAGATCACATAGCCAGTATCGCTCGAAACGACATACTTAAATTCTGGTGGTCTTGAACATTTGATAATTATTTCAATCATCAACCAAAAACTTATTACTCATGAATCCACAAAACAAACCTCTCAAAAAGCTCAGTATCTTATCTTTTAAGGGCGTACAGATGCGTACTTTTCACATTACATGGATTACTTTTTTCTTCTGTTTCTTTGGCTGGTTCGGCGCCGCACCGCTTATGCCACTAGTTAGAGAACAGCTTGGATTGACTAAAAGTGAAGTAGGAAATATCATTATCGCATCTGTTTCAGCAACAATTATTGCGCGATTATTTATCGGGAAGATGTGTGATACGCTAGGACCACGACTCTCCTACACTATCCTGCTGGTCGCAGGTTCGATTCCTGTTTTACTTATTGGATTGAGTAATAGTTATGAGTCTTTTTTGTTATTTCGTTTTTTCATCGGTATCATCGGTGCGTCTTTTGTGATTACGCAGTTCCATACTTCAATGATGTTTGCCCCCAACATTATTGGTACGGCCAATGCCGTAACTGGTGGTTGGGGCAACCTTGGTGGAGGGGTTACTAATTTGGTCATGCCGCTCATTGCTGCGGCATTCGTCGGCATGGGCTTCGTTAGTCAGTCGGATTCTTGGAGGGTCGCAATGGTTGTTCCCGGTATTATCCTACTCATTATGGCATACATCTATTATAGATATACGCAAGATACACCGCAAGGCAATTTCAAAAAACTGTCTGAGGGCGGGAGAATCAATAGAAAGAAGAATGGCTCATTTTTGCTCGCGTTAAAAGACTATCGCGTCTGGATCCTCACACTGGCCTATGCTGCTTGTTTCGGGATAGAGATCACGGTCGACAACGTCGCTGCTACCTTCTTTATGGATCGTTTTGATACAGGGATTATCCTGGCTGGAGCCCTTGCCAGTATCTTTGGCGGTATGAATCTATTCGCCCGTGCACTTGGCGGTATTGTAAGTGATAAAGTGGGGCAAAGTTATGGTATTAAAGGGAAGGGTATGATTCTCGGTATACTGTTGATTTTGGAAGGAATCGGCATAAGCCTATTCGCCGCTTCCAACACATTGCTTCTAGCTATTATTACAATGTTGCTTTTTGCACTCTTCCTTAAGATGGCAAATGGTTGTACATATGGTATCGTACCCTTCATTAATAAAGATAACATTGGCAGTGTGAGCGGAATCGTCGGTGCCGGAGGAAATATTGGAGCCATGTTAGTCGGATTTCTTTTTAAATCTGAAACGCTCAGTTATGCTGATGCCTTTCAGTATATCGGTATTGGTGTTTTTCTGATAGGTTTCACTGTCCTCCTCGTGCGTTTTCATCCTCGAATTGAAACTGTCGTTCAAAACGTGTCATTAGAAGTGTAGAATTAGTATCCTTTTGCTATGAATAAAGAGTCGAACAATGTATATAAAAGTACCTGCTGCTACTGTGGTGTAGGTTGCGGTGTGAAGATATCGGTCGAAAAAAATAAAATGATTTCCGTTATCGGCGATAGTGAACACCCTGTCAATCAAGGCAAATTATGTAGCAAGGGCATGAATCTGCAATATACAGTCAATGATCGCTCAGACAGACTTCTCTACCCGCAGATGAGGCACCATAGATCCAGTCCGTTACAACGTGTTTCATGGGATGATGCGTTGGATCGTGCGGCAGCGGTCTTACGCACGCTAATTGCAAAATACGGTCCTGATTCTGTGGCATTTTATGCTTCTGGACAATGCCTTACAGAGGAGTATTACATTCTCAATAAACTAGTCAAGGGGTTTATTGGCACGAACAATATTGACACCAATTCACGTCTTTGTATGAGCAGCGCTGTGGCAGCATATAAAAAAGCGTTGGGTGAGGATAGTGTACCGATATGCTACGACGATATCGAGATTGCTGATTGCTTTTTGGTCGCAGGTGCCAATCCCGCCTGGTGCCATCCGATCCTTTGGCGACGTGTAGAGGCACACAAAGCTAAAAATCCAGCGACCAAAATTATTGTTGTCGACCCTCGTGTTACTGATACCTGCGCATTGGCTGACCTGCATTTGCAAATTAACCCAGGGACAGACATTACCCTCAATTATGCGCTGGGAAGATTACTTATAGAACAAGGAGATATAGACCTTGATTTTATAAGCAATCATACCGAAGGATATGAAATGTACAAAAAACGGGTATTCGAACGTACTTTACTGGAGTCCGCTGCAATATGTGGTGTCCCAGTGGAAGACATTGAACGCGCAGCCAGCTATATTGGCGAATCCAAGAGTCTTCTGAGTATGTGGACAATGGGGCTTAATCAGAGTGTAGTGGGAGTTAACAAAAACCTGAGCCTAATTGACCTCAGCCTGATTACAGGGAAAATCGGAAAACCGGGAAGTGGTCCTTTCTCACTAACTGGACAACCCAATGCTATGGGCGGAAGAGAAGTTGGAGGGCTTGCCAATCTACTGCCCGCTCACCGTGATATGGATAATAAGACACATCGCGATGAAATTCAACAATTCTGGTCAGGGACTACTTTGAGCAGCAAACCAGGGCTCACAGCTACCGAAATGTTTGAAGCCTTAGCCGACGGACGATTGAAGGCAATTTGGATTCTTTGCACCAACCCACTCACTAGCCTTCCAAACACACGGCTGGTGGAAAAAGCATTGCAAATGGCTAAATTCGTTGTAGTTCAGGAGATATCCAATAAGCCCCAGACCCTGGACTTTGCGGATATTATTCTTCCTGCAGCTGGATGGGCCGAAAAAGAAGGTACAATGACGAATTCAGAACGCAGGATCAGTCACCTGCATCAGGCTATTGCCCCTCCAGGCGAAGCTCTTCCGGATGCAGAAATCCTTTCAAGGTTTGCACAAAAAATGGGTTTTAAAGGTTTTTCATATCCTACACAACAGGACATCTATAAAGAACATGTCCAGTTAACAGCAGGGACAAGTATCGACATTACTGGGTTGGATTATAAACTTATTGACAATCTAAATACCGTGCAGTGGCCTTTTGATCTGTCAAAGAGAAAAGGTACTCCACGACTTTTTCAGGATAACAAATTCCTTACGCCAAGTGGGCGGGCGCAATTGCATAGCCCTCCTGATCAGCATCACAGTGAATTGCCTGACCAAAATTTTCCGTTTATCCTGACAACAGGACGGATCCGTGACCAATGGCATACCATGTCGAAAACAGGTAAGGTCAGTAAGCTGAACCAACATATTCAGAATGCATTTTTGGAAATTCATCCAAGAGATGCAACAGCACTGAACTTGATTGACGGGCAATTGGCAAATGTTTATTCTCTACGAGGCGAAGTTCGTGTCAGGACACGGATCAGCAAGACGATTAAACCTGGGGTCGTATTTCTACCGATGCATTGGGGTAAGATATTGGGATCTGATCTCCATAGAGCTAATAATCTGACCAACGATTTAGTGGATCCTATTTCGAAGGAGCCTGACTTTAAATTTTGCGCGGTACGTGTCGAACCTCATGTGAAGAGTAAGGAACGTATTGTCATTGTTGGTGCCGGTGCCGGAGCGCATGGTTTTGTCCGCTCCTTTCGGGAACTAAACAATACCGATGAAATTATCATTTTCAGTAATGAGGATCTGCCTTTTTATAATCGTGTCATGCTGCCACATTATGTAAGTGGCGAGCTTCAATGGGAGCAATTGGTAAAAATGAAAGACGAAGAGGAACCTTTACTCGATATCCAACATCTACGTGGTATCCAGGTTAATGCAATCGACCGAATCAACAAATATGTTTTGGATTCTCGAGGTATTAAAACATATTATGATATCTTAATTCTCGCGACAGGCAGCCGTCCCAGCCTGCCAAAGCATGTGCCGAAGCTACCTGGTATTTTTACGATGCGGCGTCGGACTGACGCTGACCTATTGAAGCGATACCTTCCCGGACAGGCGCATGTCGTTATCGTAGGCGGAGGATTATTAGGACTGGAAATGGCAGCTTCACTCCGTGAAAATGGGACAAAAATCACCATCGTTCAACGTGTTTCGCGTTTTTTGAATCGTCAGCTGGATCCACTTGGGAGTCAATTGCTTCACGAAGAAATGATAGACCTCGGCTGCGATATATTCTATAACGATGAAGTTCAACTATACTACGGCCGTAATAAACTGACAAAGATCGAATTAAAGAGTGGACGACAGATCAAATGCGACGCACTAATCCTAGCGATAGGTACTACGCCCAATATCGAATTAGCAAGGGATGCCGGCCTACTTTGCCAACGGGGTGTGGTCGTGGATAGTCATATGAAAACTAGCGACCCTGCTATTTATGCCATCGGAGAGATTGCAGAATTTGAAGGGACACTTTACGGTATCACTGCAGCTGCCGAAGAACAGGCTTGTATAGTTGCACATTATCATCAGGGGGATATCAGTAGCTATTATAAGGGAAGCCTGTTTATGAATATTATCAAAATACAAGGTTTTGACCTCTGTAGCATCGGTCTTACAGAAACGCCAAATGAGGACTATGAAGAGATTATTTTTATTGACAAAGCCAAGCGCTATTACAAAAAATGTATTATCTATCAGGATAGACTTGTAGGTGCCATTTTGATCGGTGACAAGAACGAATTTTCTGAGTTTAAAAACTTGATTGCAAACAGGATCGAATTAAGTGAAAAACGGCTACAGCTACTACGAAGCGGAACTGCCAAAGAAGCTGTCATTGGGCGATTGGTATGTTCATGCAGCCAAGTTGGAGAGGGAAATCTGCAACGATGTATTAGCGGTGGATGTACCGATCTTCAGGAGTTATGTACATCCACCGGAGCTGGGACAGGTTGTGGATCCTGTAAACCCGAAGTTAAGCGTATTTTGGAAAACTACGCTGCAGAAAAGGATAAGGAGGTAAAATCCTATGCAAAGTAAAACAATGAAAAAAGGACAGTTTATCAAGGTTAACCTCTCAGGAGGTGCAATATCTCCAGGAGAACTCGACAACTTATTGATTCCTTTGGAAGAGGTGGGTATTACGGAAGTCAAATTTGGCAGTAGGCAGCAACTATATTTTAAAGTAAACGATACGCAACTTGAAGAATTAGAATATATACTGTTCAATCAGGAGTTTGCGTATGAAATTGGTCAGGATATATATCCAAACATTGTGAGTTCATATGTAGCCGATGGGCTTTTTAATCAGGGAGCATGGGTACGTGAAGGCGTATATAAAGATATTTTGGACAGTTTCGAGTTCAATCCCCAGTTGAAAGTGAATGTTGTGGACTGCACTCAATCCTTGGTACCGTATTATACTGGAAATCTAAATTTCATCACTTCGGAATTTAGCAATTATTGGTACCTTCAGCTCCGATTTCCCAAAAGCAACTTATTTTACACCTGGTCCACTCTTGTAAATACCGACGATATTGCGAGATTAAGTCTGTTTTTGGAGCCATTGATCATCGGGTCGCTGGTTGCAACTTCAAGCGAAGGACAAAAGTTGGGACAAAAGTTAGAAGCGTCAGCTATTGCTTCGGGAAAATTTCTTTTCCAGCCCACAGAGCAGCCATTTATGGAACCCACCTTTAAACTTCCCTATTATGAGGGATTTAATACCTACCAAGATAGACTATGGCTGGGGGTGTACCGGCGTTCGGAAACCTTTTCGACCGCTTTTTTACGCGACATATGTAATCTCTGTCTGCGACACAGGATCGGCCAATTGTACACTACACCTTGGAAATCAATTGTTATTAAAGATATTCAAACGACGACAAGATCTGATTGGGATATTGTGCTAGATCGACATCGAATCAACCTGAGGCATGCCCTAAATGAACTCAATTGGATGACCGAAGATTTTGATCCCATTGCATTAGCGCTTAAGCAGGAATTGGTGCACCACATGAACTGGTTGGATATTCGCACGTACAAACTTTGTTTTGGTATTAAAATGCAACCAAAGAGTGGGATCTGGGGATCTGTAATTTTACGTTTCATCGACTCTAAGGGAGAGAAATCTTGGTTTCAGGTGCAACATACGCAAGATTTTAACCCTAATTCAAGAGACTTTGTCACTTATCAAAAACGCGTGGAACGAGCAGAACTTATAAGTGTGATCTTGGCACTGTGCGAAGAATTTTATCAACTTCGAGGTAGAGCAGTGATCAAAGAACCTCATAATATTCCTACGCTGGCTACAACAGAAAAGTCCGATCTGATCAGAGTCACTTATCAATGTCCAGCCTGTCAGACAATATATGATCCCATCTGGGGAGATAGTACGCAGGATGTCGCCGCAGGAACACTATTTGAGAAGCTGCCTGCGACATATTGTTGTAGCATTTGTGAAAATGAAAAGTCAACTTTTAAGAAACTGATCAAATAAAGAACTATACTTTTTAACGTATCATCTTCTAGATACTGACAAAAGGTCGCCGGCCTATGGACTTTAGACTAACGGACAGAAAAACTCGGTGAATGGCAGGAAGGTGAAGGTACATCGGTACACGGAGCATCTCGATATCATCCACATAAAGCGTAATTGCCCGTTCAGACCATACGACAGATATGAAATTTGTCTGTCCAAGATTTCCCCTCGAGGCCTTTGACCGATTTGGGCTTGCCAAACCAATGGGCTTGCCATTGCCGATCAGTGCCTGTTGCAATATTGGCCAATATATTACCTCCATAATATTTCATAATATCTAGCCATTGGAAGGCCATTACACAATTCCCCTTTTTTCATTGATAATGAAAGATTATTATCACTTCCCTCTGAAAGAATGATTAAGGCAAATAGACTTACCCTAAAATAAGCCTATTTGTAAAAAATCAGATCATATCGATCAAACAATATCCTGATAAAGATTATTTATACCCTGGATTTTGCTTTAGATTGTCGCCGTCTTTGTTATTCAGTTGAATCTCACTTAATGGGATAGGCAGTAAAACATTGTAATCCTGAAAACCAGTTGTTATTTTGTTTGCAGGTCCTGTGTCCCCATTTCGTAAAATCCGTTCTTTTAATTTATTCATTCTGACTAAAGTCATCCGACGGTTTTCTTCTGCAATCAGCTCCCGAGCGCGTTCGTCCAGGATAAAATCAATCGTTAAATCACTTGTGGCTACTTTTCCTAACTGATTATTTCCAGACTCTGTACGTGCCATTTTAAATGAGCGATCCCGCAGTTTATTGATATCCTCTGCCGCACCGGCTGCATTTCCCTGAAGCAATCGAGCTTCTGCACGCAGCAAATAGGTTTCTCCGAATCTCATCACAGGCCAATCTTTCACCAGCGCATAACCAAAATCATCGAGTGGATCATAACCACCCCATTTTGTTGGAAATGGATACCAAACTTCTAAACTATCGGTACGAAAAGGAACTACTTTATCCCCTGTTTTGATAACAATATTTTTAATTCCTGCACCTTTTGCTACGCGATATCCATCGGCGTTGACACCAATTTCTGCACTGAAATTTGGACGATTATAATTGGTTGTCCTGCGTATATTAAAATTACTATTGCGAATATCGCCCTTTAGCCCATTCCATACCGTATATTTCATAAAATTACTCAACCGTAAACGGCCATTTCCTCTTCCACCCAGCGAATCGGCATTGACCATCCCATCCCACTTATGATAAGCTGGCTGCCATACCCGGCGTTGTTGTGGATTGTCAATAGTACCGCCATTAACCTCTCGATTGAACTCCACCTCAAAAGTCCAGATAGCCTCGGTATTCCCCTGCCTACGACGCATATTCCCCTGACGAAACATATCTCTAAAATAATCGCCGCCTTCAGACAGGTATTTTCCGTAACGTGTCTCAATCAACTTATAGTTACCCCCGTCGATAATGGCGGTTGCCATAGCTTCCGCTTGCGCGAAATAGCTTGCATCACGCATACCAATACGTAAAAAAGCTTCTGCAGAAAGCTGTCTCGCCATATCTTTATTGATTCGGCTAGGTGTGCTGGCTGTAGCAAGATCGGGGAGTTCTTTAACTGCATAATTCAAATCATCGGTGATAACTTTATCGATATCAGCAACAGCGGCCCGTGTATAATTAAATGAAGGCACCTTAATTGAACTGGTCAACAAAGGTACATCTCCCCATAAAGTAACCAGCATATTATAGGCGTAGGCACGAAAAAACCGCGCTTCTGCAGTAGCCTTTGGATTGCTATCACCCACTCCATCTATGACAAGGTTGGCATTATTAATAAATGCATAGCATTTTTCCCACAAAAAACTTACACTTCCATTTTCTGAATTCAGATCAGCATATTGGTAAAAAGGATTTTCAACACCCTCTGTCGATCCTGCACTCGTAATATCTGTCCCAATCTGCCAGCTGGAAAGAAATCCTTGCCGGCCACTGTAGCCCCAGAGCTGTGCAAAATTGTAATGTAAGCCCAGCAACCTGTTCTCCACTGTCGTGGGATCAACATTCGTAGCATCGTAACTTGAATATGGTTTCTCGTCCAAATAGCCTTTACCACAAGAGATCGCTCCTACGGATAACAAAGCAAATATGGAAAATAAGGTGGTATAATTGTTTATCGTCTTTTTCATGTGTATATAATTGATTTTTGCAAAATGATGGTTAAGCGTTAAAAACTAAGGTTAATACCTAATACATATGTCCTTACCATTGGGTAGTTGATGTTGTCATTTCCTGATCCACGTGTAATATCCCTAGCTTCGGGATCCCAGCCAAGCCAATTGGTCCATGTATACAGATTGCGACCACTAGCATATACTGTCAAGCCCTGCACTCCAATTTTTTCGACAAGCTGCTGCGGCATTGTATAACTTAAGGTTACATCTTTCAAACGAGTGAAACTAGCATTTGAAGGGAAGCCATATCCATGAATATTGGAATGGTTACCCAAAGAACGCCATTCATTGCTCTTGTTTTCCGGTGTCCAATACCCGAGCGCTGCTGGTGTGCTTCGACGTCCCATCTCGTCCGACGCTCCTCCTATCTGCGGATTATTGCGCAACGCTCCTTGCACTGTATTGATAAAAACATTTAGCGTAAACGCTTTATAAGTAAACGTATTTGTCAAACCGGCAGTCCACTTCGGTGCAGTCTGTCCCAAAACAGATCGATCGCCGTCATCGATTTTTCCATCACCATTTATATCTGCAAGTTTGAGATCGCCAGCTTGCGCAGCATCATCCCAGCCCTTATTCGCTCCAGACGCAATCTCGTCCGTCTGCCAGATACCCACCTTGGTATAATCGTAAATTACCCCTAGAGGCTGCCCTATAAACCACCTATTGCCCAGGTCGTCTTTCCCATTACCATATACTTCCGTAATTTTATTTTTATTACGAGAGAAGACCAGTGTACTCGACCAGTTAAAATGATCTTTTACGATATTTTTGGTATTTAAGGTCAGGTCGATACCCTTATTCTCAATTTTACCGATATTAGAATAAACTGTCGCAAAACCAGTTAGCTTAGGCAATCCTTGGGTCAGGAGCAGATCATAGGTACTGGATTTGTACATATCAATACTACCTGTGATCCGATTATTTAATAGTCCAAAGTCGACACCGGTATTTAGACCTTTTGTTTTCTCCCACTGTAGATCGTAATTGCCCATCAAGGTTCGAATAGTTAAGGCCGTATTCGACAAGCCATTCATTGCCATTGGGTTTGAGTCCATTAAAAATTGAGTGCGATAAACAGGTATAGCCTCATTTCCAGAAAGGCCATAAGAAATACGCCATTTTAAATTACTGACAATATGTTTGGCGTTTTGCATAAAGGATTCGTTATGAATATTCCATGCCGCAGCTGCGGATGGGAAAGCACCATATTTATTGTTTCTTCCGAATACAGATGCACCATCCCGACGAACGGTCAAGGTCAGCATATAGCGGCTATCATACGCATAATTTAAGCGCCCCATTTGTGAGATTGTACGATATAAATCTGCCGTCGAAGAAACTTTTTGTGTTGACGCGGCCCCCAAGTTACCCCAACCAAGTGCATCGTTGGGAAATACCTCGCCTGTCGCAATCGCCTGTTGCCAATATTTGCTTTTAGCCGCATATAGCCCCGTGAAGTCAATATGGTGTTTACCAAAGTCTTTGGTATAAGTTAATATATTCTCTACGGTATAGGTCTGTGTTTCACTATTGGTAATGCGTCCGAGACCAGCAAAATTATAGACCGATTCGCCTTCATATTCATTGTTCCTGACCGGTACATAAGAATAGCCCGCATTCAATTTATATTTCAATCCCGCTAATGGTTTATATAATTCACCAAAATTTAAATCGGCATAGCCATTCAAAGAAATGTTAAATTGCCGGCGCTGTGGATCTAAGGTCGTTGGCAATAAAGGATTGGACCATAATTGCTCTGAATACATCGGGTACTGTGTCAAAGAGCCATCCTCATTATACATTCTTGCATAGGGACTCATTGCCGCAGCTTGTAGCAGATTCGCCCGGCCCCCATCTCTATTATGTGCAACGATAAACGAAGATGTACCCACAGATAGATATTTGGTGGCCTTAAAATCGGTATTAGTACGGAAGGAGTAACGTTTGTAATTGTACCCCAACAAGACTCCTTTTTCGTTTAGATAATCGCCCGACACAAAATATTTGGCATTTTCACTACCTCCGGACAAACTTACATTGTGATTCTGTATAACGCCAGTCTGCATAACCGCATCCAGCCAATCCGTAGTTACACCATTTTTATAATTGTCATATTCGTATTGATTCCGTACTGGACCGCCGTTGTATAAACTTGTATTGGTAATCCGAGCATATTCTGCATAACGCTTTAACAATTCTTCGCCCGAAACCGGCTCGAGGAGATGCGCAACATTCTCCACACCAGCATAACCACTGTAACGAATCGACGGTTTACCGGTTGTCCCTCTCTTTGTTGTAATCAATATAACACCATTCGACCCATTTACGCCATAGATAGCCACTGCGGAAGGATCCTTAAGTATTTCTACCGATTCAATGTCATTGGGATTAATATCATTGATGGAACCATCTGTTTTCGTCAAGGGGATTCCATCGACCACAACATAAGGCTCCGTTGTCGCACTGATTGAGTTTCTTCCTCTTACCTGTACCGATGGCGCATCTCCAGGAATGGATGATGCTTGGGAAACCGTCACATTAGACACAGCACCCTGAATTGCCTGCATCACATTATTAACAGGGATCTTTGAAAGACGATCCCTAGGAACTGAAGCAACCGATCCTGTTATATCAGATCGCTTCTGACTACCATAGCCCACCACAACAAGCTCCTCCAAGACATTTTCGGCAGGCGCAAGTGTAACGTCCAAATTGACCTGTTGCCCTATTGTAATTTGCTTCTCCTGAAAGCCAACTGATGTAATGATTAAAGTGCTGCCGGGGGATGCCGGAATGGAAAAATTTCCCTGTGCATTGGTTTGAACTGTTTCAGTCCTCCCTTTTACACGAATGGTAACACCTGCAACTCCCTTCCCTGAGAGATCTTTAATAACTCCCTTGACAGTTGCACTCTGCCCATAACTGGACATGGCAATCAAAAAAAGACTGTTCAACAAAAGGCCTTTTTTTGAATATCTGTTATAGTAATGATTTAACATGATTTATTTAATAATTGATTTGGTTAGTTTGTAATTTTCTAAGCGCTTCTGGAATCAACCTAGCAATGCCAGAATGTCCGATGGATACTCTTCTCAATTTGAATTCATAAACTCTTTTTTATAATTGGTATTCTCGATTCCTCAGGAAAATAGCGCGCAAATTTTCTAAAGAAACAAGTGAATAATCTCGTCCAACAATGTTTTGGGCTTAAGACAAAAGTAGCTTTGAAGCGAGATTAGGGCGTTCGATTTTAGTTCAATTGAGTTGAAATTCGCTTCAAAATGCCAAAAAATTCGCTATCGAACAGTTATGAACTGATTCTATCGCGATACTATAGCTGAACCAGCCAAGCCCTTTGGGCCACGGCTGGTTAAAATAACAGCGAAAAAAGATACGGTTAACATGAAATAATAAAGGGGCTGTCCACTTTTGGACAGCCCCTCCCAGATATCAATATTGTGTTTATGGCATCAAGGTATGAAAGATTTGCCTCTCCCCATTACGCCAACGAATCTCAACTTTCTTAGCCGTTGCTTTCAATTGCGGAAAAAGTTCTTCATTTGTCCATTTTTCCCCCGATTTCTTCCACAGCTGCAATGTGACGTACCATTGTGCTCGCGGTTTTGCCCCTCTTACAAAACAATTCAATACGGCACTCTCGTCCGTTACGGGATGAAGCCCATGACAACTGACTTTTTCTATTCCCTCCCAGCCCATGAGCCCTACCATAGCCAATTGGTACTCTCCATTATCTAAAATCATTGCCTCTTGCCCTTTAAACTCAAGTTTTCGAGTATGGATAGGCCTATCCTTCCATTTTGGGAGGGCATAATGCCCTAACCGAAAGCTCAAAGACTTACCGGAAAGTAATTGATCACATCTCAGAATTCCATTTGTTATTGACTGTTCCGATAAGGCTAGACGTACAGTCGTGTCCGAAGCTAAGGTCGCCGTACGGCGATAGTGCCCCCGCTCGTATCCTTTAAATTGGTAAATACGAAGTGATTCCCAATTGTCTGGCTGGGTTTGAAACGCATAATTCATTGAAATTTCACCGTTCTTCCCATCGGCCTGCCAGGGAAATGCACTGTTATAGGAGAGCTTGTTATAATTTTCTGTTCCTTGATAATAGCCAACGGTCTTACTTGTGTTGCACGATCGAATTTCAGAAGCACCTATCCCGCTATAATCAGTTATTAACATTTCAGCTGCTTTTACATAAGTATTCAGAACCTTAGCGGCTGGAATTTGACGATCCCAAGCACCCAGATTTTCTGAAGCAGTCCAAAAGTTGCTGTTTTCCGGAACCAATAGACCTAAAAAGAATTTCCCGAACCAATACGCACTTCCCCGGCAACTGTATTCTTGTACAGCAGGGTCAAAAGCGCCATAAAAGCCCAGGTTTGGAATACCGTCTGAAAGAAAATCCGGATTTTCTAAAAATTGTAACAGGGTACCCGATGCAATTCTCCGCATCCAACCATAATTTATGGAGGGATCATCCAATAACCCCAATAATGGAAATGGTACTGCGGCCCCCATACGATACGAAATACTACGCCCCCACATAATCATTTCGCCATTACGGCTAAATAAATAAGGATAGCTTTTCACCACATCATGTAGGTTCGATTTGAATTTTGCAGCAAGTTCAGGGTACATTGCCGCGCCATAATTATTCGCCCAGAGTGTTCCATAAAGCTGGAAGGCCCACATACTGTAGTAGTCATAGTAAGGACTGTCATTATACCAACCATCACCGTGATAATCTTTAAGGCATTTTTCCAATAAATCCTTGAGGTAATCTTCTCTAACAAGATAACCTCTACTTTTAAAAAAGCTGAGGATCATGATATTGAAAAAGCGCCAATTCATCTGTATCGTTGGTCCATTACCATAACTCAGCATCGTTTGTGCAAGCGCATTTTTGGTATGATCCGGCAAAGGATCCCATAGCACCTCTGGAGCTGCCATTAGCGCAACCGCTAAACCTCCAAATTCGACGAGCTTTTGACTTGGTCCTCCTTTTACTGGGAGGGGTGCGATATAGCTTTCAGAAGTCTCATCCAATAGCAATTCCAATTGATGCCTATAATAATCCGCTACGCGAATCCCTCGAATCTCATAGTCAGCATTTTTCTTTAAAAGGGGGACAGCGATGAAAAGCGTACGGCACAGCCCCTCTAATCGTTCCGTTTCGTTGCGCACCCCATCTCTAGGGTAACTACGGCCGGGTTGCTTGGGAAATAACATGGGGCTATTTAAGTCTTGAACGACAGAAAATGCCCCTTTCAACAAATAGGACGCAGCATCCATCCAATGCTGGCGTGTAAGTCCGGTGTAAGGGCTCTTTTTAAAATCCGGATTTTTCAATTCGAAAACGGATTTTTTCTGGCTCTGCGCCGTTGTTGCAAAAATCATATAAACGCAACTAAATACCAGAATTCGAAGTATGCCTTGTTTTATTTTCATGTTTCTTAATTTCGTCATCTTTTTATGACTTTGTCGCGCCATTCCAGCACTTTTACTGCTGTTGGAGCTGTTTCGGCTAATCCCTCACCATCTTTTTGCACCGTCGCCTGTAGGAATACCGCAATCTTGCGCTTCTTTCGCCACAACTCGGTATCGTAGGTAGGCTCCCAGGCGCCTACAGATGCATCACACAGGTCAACAATATCAATCGCTTCTTGTTGCATCCCCCTCAAGGTCAAAATTGAAGGCCGACACCCTCTTTCCTGATCCCGAAAGATCAACGTTAAAGCAACCTTTTTATCTTTACCGCGAACCAATACCTGCGGTCTTGCGATGGGAATCTCTTTTGTCCCTCCACCGCTCAAGCTGAATGGGGTTTTTCTAAAATCAAAAGATCGGACCTTCCATTGGCCATCCTGTAAATAAATAACTTTATACTGCGGAATCGGTGATTCAGGGGTACGCCAATAGCTTGCAATAAAAGGATTCCCCTTATCGTCAGCAGCAATTGATGTTTGATTAATCAATTCGTGTTGCTGCGGAATACGAGCAGCATATTCTACTGTAGATGCTTTCATCGGCAGATCATACCTTATCCCATTACTTCGTTCCCATGTTAATCCACCATCTTTTGAACAAGCATAAGCCATATCATGATTGCTTGCTACGTTCGGACTTTCACGCCAGACCCAAGAGAGATGTATTGTTCCCCGATTATCAACATAACTTTGCCAATACGCATTTCTTCTGCCTTCACCATCAATCAAGTTGCTATGGACACGTTTCCATTGCTGCTGTTTGATATCGTATCTATTCACCACAAGATTGCCGTTGCCGGATCCGCCATCCCGATATAGAAACAGTAGCTGACCGTTGGGCAGTTTTAAGAATTCGGGATAAGTCACCAGTGTTTCATTTTGCCCCACCATAACGTGTTCGTCACCAAGCACGAGGCTATTCGAATGGATGGAACGGGCATATCTCAATCGACTATTATGCTGATCCCAGCAGACGTGAAGATATCCAGCCTGATCTACCATGATGCTGATCACATTATGCGCATCTCTGGCATTACCAGTATAACCTGTACGACGTAGCTGCCAAACCTCTCCGGATAACAGACGTCTACCTAACACGACATATCCCTCGTGGTCGTAATAGGCTGTATATTGATATTTACGGTTGCTGGTTAGAGAATTTTTACGAAATACAGCTGTGTTGACCGTATTCTTAGCCCATCCGCTTCCGACGATTGTTTCCTTAACTTCTTGTCCCTGCACTGGACAAGTAAATAACAGGAATGCATAACAGAACATTCCTATTCTAAAAATTTGACTGCGAAATGTTTTCATTCATTATTTTAATTGAGTGCGATGCCCCTTTCATAAATACTATGTTAGTGAATCGCTTTACTACCGTCCCTGCTCCAATCCTGTCCTGACCAGATACGTTTGGCACTCCAGTCCGTTACTTCGCTTTTCCAAAAAGGATCTTCATCCGGCAATCCCAAAGGCAAGAAAATCACTGAACAGAGATAAGGGCTGCCCTGATTATTATAAGAATCCGCCAAGCCAGGCTGACTACCGTAGACCCCTAATGTTAACCAGCCATTTTGGTAGGTATTTGGATTTTGTGTCGTCTTTTTCAAAACAGCAGACAGCGCTCCACGAACCTGCCCGTTTGACAGTTCTTTAGGAAGTCGCTTCTTGAACGCCATATCGGCTAAATGATGAAAGGCTGCAGCACGATAAATTACGGATCTTCCTGTAGGCGGAAAACTACCATCTGCATTGATTAACCGCTCCTGGATAATGGCATATCGTTCATTACGAAGTCTGATTTTAGCAAACATGCTATCGTAATGTTTGGTCTTCAATTGGATCATGTCCATGATGCCAGCCAAAAAAGGATGGATAACATAGCTATTGTAGTAATCAAAGGCATAGTACGGACCATCCATGTACATGCCATCGCCGACATACCATTGCTCCAGTTGCTGTAAAGCATAATCAACCCGCATCACATCCCAATCCTCGGAATATTTGGCTAAAAAAGCTTCGTTCATCGCCGAAAAAAGCAACCAATTCGAATAGGCCGGCCGAAATTGACGCGTTATCTTTACCGATGCAATCAAATTCTTTCTGGTTTGATCATCGATGTTCTCCCACAGCCATGGACTACGCATAAAACCTAAAGTAATAAAGGAGGCGTCTACAAGCTGTTGTCCACCGAGATCAAAACGCATAAAATCACGTGCGTTACTATCCAACGCGTTTTTAAGTGCCAGAACAGTCCAGGTTCTATATTGCTCGCGTAGCTTTCTTTCTGCTTCCGACCCACCATCCAATGAAAGCCAAGGAGCAATACCTGACAATACTCTTCCCAATACCTCAACATACTGCACTTTAATACGATGTTCCTTGTTATCCACCTGGGCTGATGTGATCTGAGGCATGTTTATTCGAAGGCTGTCATGTGCTAAACTCCGTAATACGGGACGCAGCATACGATCCATTTCTTGAAGCCAGAAAACTCTACTTGTTTCATCATTGCCTGTGGATTTCTTTTTTTCAATTTGACCTTGGACAGACAGTATTGCTGACAGCAGCAATAGGAAGGTTAATAAAATTTGACTTTTCATTTATATGGTTAACTTATTTTTTATCGAGATAACGATACATTTCGGTCCCGGCCAATAAGAATGCACCTACACCAAATGGAGCCGTAGAATTGGCATCAACCACCTGCCCGGGGATAGCCTTCTCACCGATGGGTTGTACATACCCGATTCTCCCATCAGCTTGTAAGGAGATTTCACTCAAATAATTCCAACCTTTAATGGCGGCCTTTGAAAACTTCGGATCAACGAGTATTCCTTGATTAATTCCCCAAAGTAGACCATAGGTAAAGAAAGCAGTACCACTAGTTTCTCCCCCAGGAGCATGTTCAGGATCCAACATACTTCGCGTCCAAAATCCTTCTTCCTGTTGGCAGCTCACAATCGCAACTGCCATTTTTTTGAATCTTTCCTGGTAATAACCGTAATGTTTATCCTGCTTGGGCAGATCTTGAAGAACCTTTGCCATGGCTGCAAACACCCAACCATCACCTCGCGCCCAAAAATCCTTCTTGCCATGGAGACTTTTGTGTTTCGGATAGACATATTTCGCATCACGATAGTATAAATGATGCTCCTGATCGAACATGATACTATCTGCATAGTGCAAATAGGCATACATTTTATCAAGATAAAGTGGATCTTGCGTCAATCTGTACATTTTGGTCATGACAGGCATGACCATATACAAACCATCAGCCCACCACCAATAATCAGAATTGGCTGAATGAATCTGATAGTTCATAACTTCTTTAGCCCGAGCTATCTTTTCGGGACTTGGCGACAAATTATAAAGATCTATATAGGTCTGAAAACAAACCTGCCAATCTCCAAAAAGCACATAATCATCAGTTTCACCATAACTATATTTCCAATGTTGCTTGTTGGTTGATTTAGCACCCTTCCAACCATTGAATCTTGCCCAATCTTCAGAATATTTCAGATCACTTTTTGAATTTGAAATTTTATAGAATTCCATATTTCCAGTATGATAGGCCGCCTGATCCCAAAATGCCCAAACTTCCGGCCTGTGATGTGATTGCCAATAGCCGTTTGCCCTTTTGAGCTGAGAAAGAACAACTTCTTTTTTCAGTTTCTGTCCAAAAGAAAAATTTCCAATAAGCAATAGGAATAAAATAAAATTGATACGCATATCTTGAGATTTATAAAATTTGATTCCCAATCGGGACAAACAAAACTACTTCAAATCGGTTTGGAAGATGTTTGAATAAAGACTAATCATAACACAAAATGGGATCATTTTGAGCCTAAAAGGTTAAATAATCATTTTTAACGACCCTATTTTAAATAAATGTCCAATATACACTTAATTACAAAAACATTTGTATCTTTAATCCATATAAACCTAAAAATCTTCAGTTGGTATCCCTTTATTCGCGATGCAATACGGATGTATTGAAGCGAAATGACACCGTACGCTAATGTTAACTGTAGAAGGTTGAGCACATCAACTATATGTTGGATAAGAAGTTTACCAAAACTGGATTTGACAGGTGGAATAAAAGATTATTAAGATGAGTGCACGTATACGGCAAGTAATCGCATTTTTGTATCTATATCTATCCCTGATAACTGTACATAGCCAACAGATGGGGCTTGACCCTATGCCAAAAAATTATGAGCTTCCCTCACTAACGATCAATCAGACAATACAGGATCGAGAGGGATACATATGGTTTGCATCAACACAGGGCTTAAGTCGCTATGATGCATATAATATCCTGAATTTCAAATTAAGGGATGCAACGGGGAAAGTGACAAGCCAACAAGCTATTCGGACGCTTGTAGAACTGGAAAATAAACTGATTTTGGGAGGTGAGAAAGGCATTTATGTATTGGATAAACGCAATTATAAGATCTTCCCCTTAAATGATCCACGTGTAGCAAGAGTTCGAGTCAATACATTGATGATTGACCGTGCAAAACGGCTTTGGATCGGCACAGATAATGGCATCTTTATCTATGACAGCACATTAACGCCTTTGACAGACGCGCAAAGTGCGCAGATCCTGAATAATAGGATGAGAGGCAAAACTATTAATACGATCTTTCAGGATAGCCAAGCCCAGATTTGGCTAGGTGTATGGGGAGCAGGCTTATTTAAGCTAAGTCTTGTCAACAACAAATTACAGCCCTATCCCAAACTTGGCACACGCAACAATCCTTTCAAACTCATGGAAGACGATCATGGACAACTCTGGATATGTACTTGGGGAGACGGAATTTATTTATTCAATCCACAGGATCCGAATAGTCCATACAAAGAAATTAAAATCAAAAATAAACGCCGTCATGGCGGCAAAGAAGATCTATTTTATAACATCATTCAAGATCGAAGCCGTCATTTTATATGGATTCTCTCTTTCTCAGGTATATCAACACTTCAATATCAAAATGGTCGATTGCAAGAAATCGATCTTTCTCGTTACTTCGACAATACGACGAATATCTTCAACGATATCTACCAAGATAAATATGGCACATTATGGCTCGCTATAGGTGGCAAAGGGGTGTCAATGTTTAGCTTTGACAAACCAATTGTTAAAAACTATAGTTTCAAACAGATCAAAACATTATATAGTATTGCGCCGAACCTCAATATGCTCTATCGAGATCACAAAGGTATCTTATGGTTTAATCTCGAACGCTTTGGGTTTGGTAGCTTGTCTCCAAAAACGAATCAATTAAATACGTATAGCAATTCCAATTTCAGAGATTTGATTTCAATACGCGCAGTGACCTGTGCTACAGATTTTGGAGAAGAACTGTGGGTAGGTTCAGCATATGAATCGTCAATAAATGTCTTTCAGAAGACAACCAATAATATTAAATTCTTGCGGAAGGTCGATTTAGTGCAACATATCGAACATCGGGGGATACCCTCTTTTTTCTTCACAGATCGACAGAAACGGCTTTGGATTGCAACCACTCAGGGACTGCTCTTAAAAAAGTCGGAATCGGAGAATATCAAGATTATCCCAGAGATAAAGGATCAACCGGTAGCGATTGCACAAGGTAAACAAGACCATATTTGGATTGCAACCAAGGAAAATGGAATCTATTGTATCGACAACCGTAATTTCCGGTCCATACTCACTCATCTCGGTAAAGAGACCCCTGGATTGAGAAGCGACCAAATTGAAACGATGGATGTTGATCCAGATGGCAATTTATGGATTGGTACCAAAGATAATAGATTACTGAATTATCAACATGTCACCCAAAAAGTATCAGAAGTTACAAATAACACATTATTTGAGAAAAACCAGCTTCTTGATGTCATATGTCTCGATCGCTACACCTGGTTATCTACGACACGTAATTTATACAAGATCAACAACGCAAGCAAGAACATCAGTGAATTTTCTGCTTCTGATAGTCTCCAAGTCAATATGTTCTCAAAACGGGCCTTTGCTGTGGATAAAAATTCCAATACCATTTATTTTGGCGGTTATAATGGTATTGTTCAACTCAATGATCATAGTATCTTACCCAATTTCAAAGAAAAGGTCCTTATTTCTGACATAAAAATCAACAATAAGTCCATTATCCTGGAATCAAAACAGGAATTGTTCAGCGGCGACCATGCTGAACTAACACTGAATCCGCAAGATCAAAACATTGAAATATCCTTTTCAACACTGCCTTTTACGCAGGAAGGTAAAATCCGCTATGCTTATAAACTGGAGGGGGTCGACAAAGATTGGATCTACGCTCCTCGAGATCGTATCTTCGCAACATATAACAATTTAAGTAAGGGAAAATATAGATTTTTAGTGAAATCAACTGACTTATATAACAAATGGAATTCTACCTCTACTCAAATTGAGATTATAAAGAAACCTTCATTCTATGAAAGTAACCTAGCCTATTTTATCTACGCCTGTATTGTCGGGTGCATCGTATTCTTTTTTATTAGTTATTCCTTCAATCGAATAAAGTTGCGAGGAGATTTAAAAATTGCTCAAATTGAAAAGGAGAAGGCTAAGGAGCTCGCACAATCCAAACTCAGCTATTTTACCAATATTTCACATGATTTGCTGACTCCGCTGACTATTATTTCCTGTTTGGTCGATGATGTTCAGATGTCTACGAATAAAAATTTGGAACAATATGATAAAATACGGCTAAATCTAAGTCGGTTAAAGCGACTACTTCAACAGATCCTCGATTTCAGAAGAATGGAAAATAATAGCATGAAACTCCAAATCAGTGCATCAAATTTCCCTACTTTTATCAACCAATTAGGGGATATGCATTTTGGACCAATAGCCAAAAAGAAAAACATTATTTTTGAAATTCAACACGGGGACTGTCCGGAAATCCTCTTTTATGATGTCGATAAAATCGATAAAGTCCTTTTTAATCTCCTTTCCAATGCATTTAAATATACAGACAAGGAGGGCAAAATTACGCTTACGTATCATGTGGAGGAACGAAAAGAATATAGTTGGCTCCTAATCTATATTCGTGACAATGGCATTGGAATATCTCCGGAAGATATAGAGAAAATTTTTACAGTATTCTATACCAATAAGTCGACAAAGCATCTTGAAAGTAATGGTATTGGGCTATCAGTTACCAAGCAACTGATAGAGGCGCATTATGGCGAAATCCGTGTAGAGAGCCAACTCCATATCGGGAGTATATTTGAGATTACGATTCCTGTAGATAAATCATTTTATTTTAGGAGGGGAATTGAGGTTATGGAACAACCATTTGCCGAAGAAATTAAAAATACCATTGTCGAATCACATGAAATTGAAAAAAAATTATTGAACACTGTCCCACAGCCAAGACTGAACCTATTACTGGTGGAAGATAATGAAGAACTTAGTTCAACCATGGCCAACATCTTAGGCCAAAATTATCAGGTACACATAGCTTATAACGGCATCCTTGGTTTGGAAGTACTCGAAAACACTGAAATTGACATCATAGTGAGTGACATCATGATGCCTGAACTCGATGGACTGAATTTTTGCAGAACCATTAAATCCAATGCCGAATTTAACCATATCCCAGTTTTGCTGTTAACTGCCAAGAATAGTATTGAAGATCGTATCGAATGCTACCAAGCCGGTGCGGATGGTTATATTAGCAAACCTTTTGAGGTTAAAGTTTTGGAAGCAAAGATCCAGAGCTTTATTATCAACAAACGCTGTAGGCAACTGGTTTTCCATAACAATACGAAGATTAATATTTCAACGCTCAATCACACACCATTGGATGAAAAATTTGTTCAAAAGATGATCCAAGTTATCGAGGAGCATTTGTCCGATGACCAATTTGACATCATTAAACTTGGTAATATTTTGGGATTGTCCAAATCCACACTCTATCGAAAGACAAAAGTACTCCTGAATTTATCCCCAAGCGAATTTATAAAAAACATCAGGTTAAAACATGCTTGTCAAATTATGGAGAAAGATAAGTCTATTTCTGTTAGTGAGGTAGCCTTCGAGACAGGTTTTTCGGATCCCCGTTATTTTGCTACCTGTTTTAAAGCAGCATTCGGAATAACTCCAAGTGAATTTCAAAAGAGATCGACTTCAAACTCCTTCGTAACCTGATAACTTGTACTAAAAGGCTGTAATGAGAGTTTTACATGGCCGATCAGGGTACGTTGGAAAAAAAGACTATTCATCTGTAACCATGAAAGTATCAGGATAGCTTTCATTTATCTTCTTCGCATAAAATATATCCCCACTGAAGTCGTCCTTTTTAAGTATCCCAAATGCTAATTCTCGTCTATCAGATGTAAATGAAATACCATATTCTAATCTGCCCTTCACCGAAATTGTACCCGGAGCAAAAACAACCGGGATAGAATCAGGACAAGCTTGCCCAAAATAATCTGCAGAATCGATAATTGTTTTACAACCCCATCGATAAGAGAGTGAGAATAAAAGACAGAATTGTTTTAGTGATATATGCGTCTCCTGATCCGCATTATCTGGAGTTTTGATTTTCTTTTTGCTTTTCATATTTACTTCCTTCCTTCTTCAAAAGGATTTCGAGCGGTGATAATCAATGATTCGGCCAACAGCATAAACATGCTCTTTTTAGTCTGTGATTCCATGGCATAGCCAACATTCAGAAGTGCCGGCACCATCTTGTCATATATCTCCTTGGTTTTTCTGACTTTCTGCTCTACAGCCTTCATATTATTACCTGACCGCATATAAATATACGTCAAATCGCTGTATTGCTCCTCCTCCTTGCTGCAGGTCTGATCATACCAATTTTCGATGGTTTCATCCAACACCATCAGCCATGCACTTATTTTATTGAACTTTTGACTCTTGACGTAATCCTCCTGATCTGTCAGGTGGTCTATCTCAAACATCAATAGCATAATTATATCGTTCTGCTGATAAGCATAATCCAAAATGCGGATCAAATCGCTCTTTTGGATGTCTCCGGTATCTGTAATCGTAAGCTCATCGGTCATTCGTTGCATAAGGGTATGATAAAGCTCAACCACTTTTGGAGGTTTGTCCCTTTCCCCTTTTTCTGTAAAATGCGATAAGGGTGTAAACCCGAGATGGTCTTGTAGGTATTGATCAATGATCGCGCCCCCCTCTTTACTTTCGTCCAGTTTGTCGAGGGGAATATTCAAATTGGGGACGACCATATTCAATATCCGGCCAAACTCTTCTTGCCCTAAATCACCTGCATAGGGCCGTTGGGTATAACTGGTATAAAACTCTAGCTGATGTGTACCAGGTGTACACAGCTCAAAGGATTGATTGCAGACAGTAGTAATCGCCTCGGCCACGGTTTGTTTCTCATATTCGGTCAGACTAAATCTTTCCTTCTGCTCATGCAGCTGCTGTGCGATCCAGAAGTACGTCTCGGCCAAGCGATCTGCCGAATCGCCCATAATCTGTTGAAAACAGACCTTGACTTCCTTCACGAGTGCTTTACTCTCGGCACGTTTCTGCTTGAGACGTAGATATTCTTGTTTGAGCTCGTAAAACTTTTCGATCAGCTGATTTCTATTGTAATAGCGGGCTATTATCCCTAAGTCACTATTTTGCTCCTTAGTAAATACATCATCTTCCAAATGAGCAAAAGCGCTATTAAAAACCCGTTTGACCGCACATACGGGCGGAGGCTCTACGCTAACGGGAATATCCATACATTGGAGCAAAAGACATTCACACAGATGGGTAAAACGCTGTTCGCTTACCTGAAAGTTCTTAACTTCAAGAAGCATTTCGTCAATGGAGTCCAATAGTTGTTGGTCAATCCGATCTACAAAAAATTCCATGTCACTAGATGAAGATGTAGCCACCTCCATTGCAAATTGCCTCAGTACCGGGTAACGGTCTGCCATATCCAGCAAATGGCCGGGCCGGATATACAAATCAAAATAATCAGACTCTGTCTGTGGTAATACATATTCCAAAATATGATCATTCTGCCAAAATAAACAACATTGCCCCTTTGTATAGCGGCTTTGTTCCTGCCCATTGGCAAATCTAGTAAGACAGTATTCAGACACTTGGATATGAAAGGTGACGATGGGCTGAGCGGGAATAGTGTATATTTCTTTTTCATCTTCCATAATACAGGCGGACAAGCAGACGGTAATGTTTTTACCATAGAGATAGTGGCATTTGACGGTAGAATCACCAAAGATATATTCCTGAAAATGAACAATGGGTCCCTGAACTGATAAATGAAAATTGGAATGTGGTTTTGGAACCTCTGGCGTATCACTGAGAAATACCTGTAACACGGAATGTTGATCTGCTGACTCTAGGTTCATATGGATATCGGTTAAAATAGTTCATGATTCGCACAGCGCAGCTGCAGAAATCATATCAGTTTATAATCAAAAAATATAGCTTAACGAACAGTCAATAATCTGACTGAACTGTTTATAACTTTAAGATATGAAATTTAATTAATCAAACAAAACTAGATAACAGATTGTAGTGACTGATGTTTCCATTAAACTGTGTAAGCAGATTAATCCTAACTAGGGAAAAAAGTACAATACACATCCACCATTATCCATTCTTTTCGAGTCAGGCTGATTATATCTTTGTATCATCACTTTAAAACAATTTAAACACAAAAAAATGAAAAAAATTATTGCAACAATCAGCTTAGTTATGACTTTATTTAGCACTTATCTTTTTGCTCAAGGGAAAAGAGTGCCAGCTTCTGCCGGAAGAGCAGAATACATCGAAGTAGAAAAGGGAGTAAAGCTCCACGTGACCGACCTTGGCGAAGGTAAACCTATCGTATTGATTCACGGATGGCCATTAAGCGATGAAATGTACGAATACCAATACCAATATCTGTCCCGTAGAGGCTTCAGAGTGATTGGAATTACACTCCGCGGTTTTGGAAAATCAGATAAACCTTACGGAAAGTATGACTTTGATGTTTTTTCCGATGATATAAAAGTGGTTCTGGAAAAACTGGACATACAAAATGCTACGCTTGGAGGGTTTTCTCTTGGTGGTGCAGTGGTGCTGCATTATGTAACAAAATATAACTCGGCCCATGTAAGCAAGCTGGCTCTGTTTGGGGCGGCGGCACCATCGTGGAAACAGCGGGAAGGTTTTCCTGAAGGATTGCCGGATGCAGCTGTAGAAGGATTGGTAAACGCGACCAAAACACAAAGACAGGATCTGATCGCAAGTTTCGGTGCAGGTTTCCCGGCAAAAGAAGGCAATATCTCTAAAAACGTAGAAAAATGGTTGGAGAATATCAACTTGCAGGCCTCTCCCTATGCCATGACAGAATCGATCACCGCACTCAGCGGTTTGGACCTACGCCCCCAGCTTTCAAAAATCAATATTCCTGTGACCATATTTCAGGGAGTGTATGATAAAAACTGCCCGCTTGTTTGGGCTGAACAATTACAAAAAGGTATAAAAAATGCAACGCTTATCCGGTTTGAAAACAGCGGTCATGCCTTATTTGTGGAAGAAATGGAAAAATTCAATACCGAGCTGGAGAAATTTGCAAAATCATGATGAATTGTAAAACTGGAGAGCAAGAATATTGTGTTCTCCAGTTTCTATTTAAACTAAGATTTGTATTTTTAACCCTATTAGTTTACCAATATGGCAAGTGAAAAAGTATTTCGGAGCGACCTAAAAACCATAGGGCTTATATCGTTGCATGAAGGAAATGTTGATTCCATTAATAGCAAGAATTATAAGCAATACATAAAAGTACTGCTTCTTCCAAAGGGAGCAGAATTACAGGTTGATCTCGCTGAATATTCCGTAAAACAGCCATCCCTATTTTTTGTAAGCCCCAATCAGCACCTATATATAAAGAAGCTGGGAAAAGAAGAGGGACACTTCATTTTTTATAACCGCGACTTTTATTGTATCCAGATACATGATGAGGAAGTGGCCTGTAACGGATTGCTGTTCAATAACATCTACAATATGCCAATGGTAGAATTGGACAATAGCGAAATTCCTTTCTTTAGCTATATATTTGGACAGATGACGGATGAGTTCGGGCTAAACGATACCTCGCTGGAAGAGATGCTTCGTACCTATCTCAAGCAATTGTTCATCAAATCCGTACGGCTGTGGAAAAAACAAAATCTAGATAAAGAACTTACCGAACAAAACAGCGACCTAGAATTTTTCAGGAAGTTTACGTTGTTGGTTGACGAACATTATAAGGAAAAGCACCATGTTGCCGATTATGCCGAACTGCTATTTATGGCTCCAAAAACGATTAGCCATAAATTTAAAAGGCTCAATCTGCCACAGCCTAATGATGTGATTAAAAACAGGATTCTGTTAGAAGCAAAACGGCTGCTGGTACATACCAATCTAACGGCAAAAGAGGTTGGCTATGAACTGGGATATGAAGACCCGGCTTACTTCAGCAGGCTATTTGTGCAGAAATCAGGTGAAACGCCGTCAGCATTCAGGGCCAAATTTCTTGCCATAAATTAAATTCAGTCGTTGTTATTTCAATACAAAATTCAAAACGATGCGCAGATTCTTTAATTACTTATTTTTTTCTCTTTTTATCCCGATGGCTCTTCACGCCCAAATTCCGGAAAACCAGTCCTCGGCAGCATTGGCAGCACGAATACAACCTGCACCGGACGAAGTTTTCAGCAAGTTTCGCGAAGTAGGAATGCAACCTGTGAATCATATACTGACAGCAAAAGAAAAAGACAAGGTAGCAAAGGCTTTTACCATGCTGTCGCCACTGCATGGTAAAATTCTGAAGCAACATCTGCACAGTATCAGTTTCATGGATAATATGCCCAATACAGCACTTACATCCCCCGTTGAAACAGCCGATTCAATCCAAAAATTCAACATCACTTTTCGTGCGGAAATCATTAATGAAACTGTTTCCAAATGGGCCACATGGAAGGAGCACACATACTATACCTTTCCTAAAGACAGCGGGATGGAGATAACTATTGACGCCGGCGAGTTGGATGCTATGGTGTACGTATTGCTTCACGAGGCAACGCATGTGGTGGATGCAGTACTGGCACTTACACCTCACTCCGGTGAAGGCGATACAGTGGTAACACCCACAGCATTTACCCGGGGCATCTGGCATACCTCAAACGTACCCGAGAAAGCGTTCATCAGCCCTTTGCTGGCAACCACACGCTTCCGAAGCGGAAAGCAGGTGCCGGTTTCCGATGCGCCGAAAATTTACAAAGAACTTCAAAAAACGCCCTTTGCTTCACTTTACAGTACAGCCGCATGGTTTGAAGACCTCGCAGAGTTGGTATCTATCTATCATTTAACAGCAAAGCTAAACCAGCCGTTTCAGATATCCGTTAAACAGAACAGTAAAGAAATCATGGGATTTGAACCGATGAAGAACAAGCTGGTAAAAAAGAGACTGGAGCAGCTGAAGGTATTTTATGAATAGTTGTCCTTCAATGCCCAAAACTTATGATTAATCCCGCTCTGTATGATCTGGTTAATAATCAAAGCTGCTGCGAATGTTTTACTAGTCCAACCTGTACTTCACTAAGTGCATAAGTTTTTTTGAATTAAAACTGGAGTTAGTAAGAATTTTATAAAACTATTTTGAACTGGCTATTGTTCTTACTATACAAAACGGCTACAGGCAGCCTTTCGAAAGAAAAGTTCAACATAAAAATTGGCGTAGTACAGTGAAAATCCAATTGTCTTTAAAAACATTGGATGACGAAACAAAAAAGAGGAAACGATA
>RCUL01000150.1_pt1 | contig 58770 bp, 52 predicted proteins | sample 2167521 | NCBI WGS metagenome assembly RCUL01 (sample SAMN09932745, study PRJNA488358) | compost metagenome | feature: garden; material: soil; isolation source: compost soil in acetic acid-enriched culture | place: Germany: Experimental Botanical Garden Goettingen | collected 2016-01-27
GGTGAAGCGATTGATATTGTGCTGATGGATATGATGATGCCCGAAATGGATGGGTATGAAACGATCAGGAATATCAGACAAACACCTCAATTTGCGACCTTGCCGATTATTGCGGTCACCGCCAAGTCAATGATTGGCGATCGCGAAAAATGTATACAGGCCGGAGCTTCGGACTATATTTCAAAACCTGTGGATATAGACCAGCTATTGTCTTTGTTGCGTGTATGGTTATATGAAAATTAATTAAAGCGGTTAATGAATCAAAATAAAGTGATATTAATTGTAGACGATGACAACCGGAATATTTTTGCGCTCGGTTTGACCTTGAGAGCGAGGGGATACCAAGTGGTCAGTTGTACTTTAGCAAAGGATGCAATTCAACTATTGGAAGCTGAAAATAATGTTTCATTGGTTTTGATGGATATGATGATGCCTGAAATAGATGGATATGAGGCTATTCGTTTGATTCGAAGTTCCGCTGTTATCAAAGATCTTCCGATTATAGCGGTGACAGCACAGGCAATGAGTGGGGATCGGGAAAAATGCCTTGAAGCGGGGGCACAGGCGTATGTGTCAAAGCCAATTGATGTCGATGTGCTGTTGACGGAAGTAGAACGATTGATATAGCGATGTTAGGCCATAATATAATTAAAGATGAGGAGATCGATATTTTATTGGAAGATATCTATCAGCGCTATGGCTACGATTTTATACAGTATAGTCGGGCTTCGATCAAAAGAAGGATTAATAGAATCATGACGAATGACCGATTTGCGAGTTTTGCCGAGCTCCGATTCGCATTGAAAGACGATCCCGAGTTTCTGCAGCATTTTGTGGAGGAAATTACGGTGAATTTAACGGAGATGTTTAGGGATCCTTTATTTTTCCGGCAGCTGCGAGAGGAGATCTTGCCACAGTTGGGAACCTATCCATTGATTCGGATCTGGGTAGCTGGCTGCTCCAGTGGCGAAGAGGCCTATTCGTTGGCTATTTTACTTAAAGAGGCCAATCTCCATCATAAATCATTAATCTACGCAACGGATATTAATCCGCGGGTGTTAGAAATAGCGCGTAATGGAATCTATCCGTTAAGCCAGATTAAGTCGTTTTCAGAAAACTATATTGAATCCGGCGGAAAACAGGACTTTTCTAATTATTATACGGCAAATTATGAATGGGCGAAATTTAATCCGGAGCTGAAACAAAAAATGATCCTATCAACCCATAACTTGGTGTCAGATACCTCGTTTAACAGCTTTCAATTGATACTGTGCCGGAATGTGTTGATTTATTTCAACAAGGATTTACAAGACCGCGTTTTTAAGCTGTTTGATGCAAGTCTGGAAAATTTGGGATATCTTGCATTGGGCAGCAAGGAAACCATAAGGTTCTCCAGTATACAGCAAAATTTCACCGCAGTAGGTGATCAAAAAATTTGGAAAAAACTTTATTCGTTGTAATAAGGTCTATTTAAAAAATTGGTATGACATTCAGACCAAAGTAGACCCCTATAAAAGACATAAATTAAGCTATATGAGTAAAAGAAAAACTGTACTGATATTTGAAGATGATACGATTATTTTGGAGGTGATAACAGTCGTGCTGACAGATTTGGGGTTTCATGTTGAAGTCTCCGAGACTTCACACGATATTATTCAAAAGGTAGAAACTACAGAACCTAATCTTATTTTGATGGACAATTGGATCCCAAATATTGGGGGAGTAGAGGCAACTCGCCTGTTGAAGGCTGATGACCGGTTTAAACATATTCCGGTTATTTATGTATCTGCCAATAACGATATTGAATCATTAGCTGCTCGTGCTGGGGCAGATGATTTCCTATCCAAACCCTTTGATCTGGATGATCTGGAAGATATTGTTAATAAACATATCTAACAAAGGTCGTACTATTGATATACCTACTGACGAACGATTTATAGCCTACAGACCTTTGTAGGCTTATTCTATTGTACATGGAGAATTGTGTATTGTGCTTACACAATTGTTGCCCCTTCTGATTCGAATCTGAATATAACGAAAAAAGCCTTTCAGATATGGAAGGCTTGTTCTGCGGAGAGTGAGGGATAATAAGATTGATCCCAAAGGAGGGCGCTTAACCATAAAATAAAGCCATCCACTCCGTTCATTTTTTTCGTCGTTTAATACTTTTGATCAAACATTGTTTGCAAAAGTCTATAAACGACAAAACCCGACTGTCGTCGGGCTTTATTTTTGGTGGCGGAGAGTGAGGGATTCGAACCCCCGAACCTGTGACAGTTAACGGTTTTCAAGACCGCCGCATTCGACCACTCTGCCAACTCTCCGCGACAAAAGTACGAATTTTTGCTCTCCTGCCAAATTTTATTTTAGAAATACTTCTTATTTTGCTTTTATAAACTGGATATCAGCACTAAATTTTACGTCGTCACTCACCATCACACCGCCTGTTTCCAAAGCTGCATTCCAATTAAGTCCAAATTCTGAGCGTTTGATCTTTCCTTCTACGATAAATCCAGCTTTGGTATTTCCCCAAGGGTCTTTCTGAATACCCGCAAATTCCAATTCAAAAACAACAGGTCGAGTCACGTCACGGATAGTCAGATTTCCTTTGATTTGTTCATTCGCTAAGCTTGTTGCTTCAAATGTTATCGCTGGGTATTTTTCTACGTCAAAAAAATCAGCACTTTTTAAGTGTCCATCCCGTTGTTCATTTCGTGTATTGATTGACGCGGTATTGATAGTTACCTTTGCAAGTGCATTATCAAAAGTATCATCTTCTGCATCGAGATCTATTTGAAAGTTGTTAAAGTTTCCTTTAACGTTTGTGATCATCATGTGTTTTACTTTGAATTCTATCTCGCTATGCGCAGCGTCTAATTCCCATTTTCCTTGTGCCATAATTTTTGTGTTTTCTTATTTGTTTAATAACACAAAGGTAACAGCAGCTTTTAAATTTTTGTTTGACCTAGATCAATAAAATAATCTTGTTGAAAAGCAATCAGTTATTGAAAAACCGCAAAAAAAAGCAGATGATATTTTGGAATTGTTGAACAAATGTCTACTTTTGCATTACCGAAAACGACGCGCCAATAGCTCAGCTGGATAGAGCATCGGTTTTCTAAACCGACGGTCTCAGGTTCGAATCCTGATTGGCGTACAGAATTGTAAAAAGGTCCTTAATATACTTATTAAGGACCTTTTTTAGTTGTTAGCAATTTGTAGCCATGCAAGATGAATCTTTCCCAGTCTAGGATCTGAACAGGTATTGCTTTCCTTTTGAATTTGTCTCCTTTATTAAAATACGCAGTGTTTTTCGCGGAACTGTGTAGCCTGAGGATAAATTTATCCACAATTTAAGTTTAGTCATGCTATCGTTAAGCATCTGTTTTTTTGTATCTTTAGTCGACATTGAATTATATTGATTTTGGCTTATCATTACTGATCTGCCTGACCTTTAAGGATTGATGATAAGTCGAATTAAAGATCTAATGGATACAATATGGACGAAACATTCAAACAGCAAGTGTATGAATTGGCGAGACTAATTCCAAAAGGGCGAGTCTCAACTTATGGCGCAATTGCTAAAGCGCTGGGGTATCCAAATCATTCCCGCCATGTTGGAAAAGCAATGGGGGGATGTCCCAAAGATGTACCTGCGCATCGTGTAATTTCAAGTGGCGGAGTACTGGCGGTTCCAGAGTTTCAGTCTAAATTGGAGAACGAAGGTGTTGGAATAAATAATCTCAGGATCAAGGATTTTAAAAAGATATTTTGGAATCCGATGGATGAAGTTTAATAAATCGATAAAAGATGAAATACTGCGCGTTTTTACGAGGGGTAAATGTAAAGGGAATCAACATGAAGATGGTTGATGTATGCCAGGTATTTAAAGATGCTGGGATGGATCATGTGAGTTCAGTGTTGGCTTCCGGAAATATTGTTTTTTCTTCGGATAGGTCCGCAGAAGAACTTAAAATTGTTCTGGAGGCCGCGATGTCGAGTTATTTTTCCTATGAAGCCTTCCTTTTCATTAAGTCGCAGGAAGAAACGAGTTTATTTTGGAGTAGCATTCCCTTTGAAAAACATTCTGATTTTCATATTTATGGTTTTGTAGGTTTGCATGGGATAGAAGAAGTTCTCTTGGATGAATTTAATAAAAGTGCCAAAGTAGACAATGAAAAAGCAGAAGTGATCAATGGGCTGTTTTACTGGCAGGTCCCTAAAGGAAATACATTGGATTCAACATTCGGAAAAGTATTGGGTAAGAAAACTCTGAAAGATAAGTTCACAAGCAGGAATGTGAATACATTTGAAAAAATTTTGAAGATCATGCATTAAATCAATGTGTGTTGATTTAATGAAATTATATGTAAAAAAACGTATTGATTATCCGAAGCCAATCAATACGTTTTTAGGTTAAAGGAGTAATTTATACCTTGATTTAGTCTTTATTAATCTCCGCGGATTGAGCCCATATATTGATATGTCCATCTTTTGCATATAGATCAATCTCATGAATTTCCTCTGGAGTAAATGATAGATTTTTGAGCGATCCTACGCAATCTATGACCTGTTGCGGCTTGGATGCACCGATCAGTGCCGAAGTCACTTGCTGTTTGCGAAAGACCCAAGCGATGGCCATTTGAGCCAAAGACTGTCTCCTACGTTGTGCAATAGCATGAAGTGCCTGTATATTCTGTCTGTTTTCCTCACTTAAAAACTTGGTCTGCAATGATTTTGACTGTGATGCCCTGCTATCCTCTGGAATATGATGTAAATATTTGTCCGTTAGCATGCCCTGGGCGAGTGGCGAAAAAACAATAGAGCCAATACCGATTTCATCCAGCGTGTCCAATAGCCCATCTGTCTCAACCCATCGGTTTAACATAGAATAGCTGGGCTGATGGATAATAAAAGGTGTTCCTAAGGATTTCAATATTGCGTACGCCTCTTTGGTTCGTTGCGAATTATAAGACGAAATGCCAATATAAAGGGCTTTTCCACTCCGTACAAGTTGATCCAACGCCATCATGGTTTCTTCTATTGGTGTGTTTGGGTCAAAGCGATGTGAATAGAAAATGTCAACATAATCTGTACCTAGACGTTTTAAAGATTGATCACAACTGGAAATAATATACTTTCTGCTGCCCCATTCGCCATAGGGACCATCCCACATGTGGTAGCCCGCTTTCGACGAAATAATCAATTCATCCCGGTGGCCAGCGAACTGTTGTTTAAGAATCTGTCCGAATGCAATTTCTGCACTTCCTGGAGGCGGACCATAATTATTGGCGAGATCAAAATGCGTGATTCCAAGATCAAAAGCTGTCGTACAGATGTCAACTTTGGTTTGATGGGCTGTGTCGTTTCCAAAGTTGTGCCATAAACCTAAAGAAATGGCTGGTAACTGTAGACCGGATTTACCACAACGATTGTATATCATCTGTTGGTAGCGATCGGGGTGTGGGATATACTGCATAAATTTGAATTGTTATAATCCAAATATAATAATAAACGGATTTCCTCGAATTGAAATTTAGTGTATTTTTATACGAAATTTTGAATAAGTTGATTCTATAAAAAAATATGAAGAAAATCACACTGATTATAGGCCTGTTGCTCATCTGGATGAGCAGTAGTAATGCACAGTCAAAACGGCTGTTATTTAAAACCGCATTTGGAGAATTTAAGGTGGTACTTTATGATTTTACGCCAAATCATCGGGATCTGATTTTAAGGTCGATAAAGGATACTGTTTATCAAGGTGCATTGTTTAATCGCATTATCGAAAATTTCGTGGTGCAGGGTGGCGAGCACGATATAGATATTGAAAGGAGAGAGGCGTTAGACCCCCAGCACCACAAACCCCGTTTGGCTGCTGAATTCGACCAACGTGCTTTTCACAAAATGGGCGCGTTGGGGGCGGGACGTGATGGTAATTCTGAGAAAGCATCTTTCTTTAATCAAATCTATTTTGTCGTTGGAAAGAAGATCAGTTCTGCTGATCTCGATAGCCTGGAAACAAAAAAGGGTATAAAATTCAGTAAAAAACAGCGCAAGGAATATTTAGCGCACGGTGGGCAACCTAGACTTGATCATGATTTTACAGTCTTTGGCGAAATATATCAGGGCCTTGATGTGATCTTGAAGATTAGCCAGGTGAAAACAGATCAACAGGACTTCCCTTTAGAAAAAGTTCCTTTTAGCATTGTGGAGATCAAAGAATAAAACCATCTTTTAAGATGGTTTTATTCTCATAAAAGAAAGCTGTTTTATATACCTTCCTTTATTTGTTGTGTTGTTCAAACTCTTCTTTTAATTTCTCGTAACGTTCTTTCCATTCGTTAGGAAGTTTGTCGGGGATATTTTTCAGGCTTTTCAACTGAAAAGCAAATACACAGGCAGCAAAACCGGCTGTACTAATTGCCATCCCGGTCCATATTACCAGAGATAACCCGGCAAAAAGTGGATTCCAAAGTAAAATAAAACTAAAAATAATACCTAGTAACGCAAATAATGTAATCCAGCCCCAAGATTTACTGCCATAGTTTTTGAGATCAAAGGAGAAGGACAATAATTGAAAAGACCTAAACAAAGCATAAAATCCGACAATAAAAGCCAAAGTTCCTGCAGATAACAGGGGATTGGTCATCAATAAAATGCCAAATAAGGCATAAAGTATACCACCGGTAAGGTACCAGCCCCAACCGTCAACCTCATTTTTGTTTTGTAAGGCAAAAATAATTTCTAGTATCCCCGAAACAATGAATGACCAGGAAAATAACATACTCAATGCGAGAAAGGATGCGACCGGCGTGGATATCGTATAGAAACCCAATAAAATCAAAAGAATTCCAATGATAAGCGGAATATACCAATGTTTAATGGAAGATTTGATTGTTTTTAAAAATGAATTTGCCATAATAGTGTTGTTAAATTTAAATCTTTTCGGTTTCTTTAAAAATAGTGTAAGATGCCTATACAATATTGACTTCAGCATTTGCAGACTTCAATCCCGCTTCAAATTTAGAAATGGAAGTGTCTATGGTATAGATTATTCGTGTCAACTCACCAATTGGTTCAAATACTTTTTTTCAATTATATGCTACTTCTTATCAGCAAACGCTTTGTTATATAGGGACGCATTACGCTGTGGGTAAGCCTCGTGGTATTTATATGAGTTTTAACAGTTACACTAAACTTTTGTTTCGGACAAACTCATATTTCTTGTTTTTTGGAATTTGTAAATCATTTTAAAATCATAGACTCGAAGCTAAAAGGAATAAAACTAGCAACGTTAATAATTGAGCGGTGTCAATTTATTGACGGACAGGCAGGATGTGGTTGGCGAACTTGCTGTCACAATTCAACATCAACAGGTGTGGGGTGGAAAAAAAGATAAAAAAAGAGTCCTCCAAAGCGTATTTACTTGGAGGACTCTCTCTCTATGTGATTTGAAATACTATCGATGATTTAGAATGCTACTTTTTTAGGATCCGATCCGGAGAAACCCATTGCTGGTAATGTCCGAATTATCCTGATATCCTCCTCTGTAAGATCGAAGCTATCAATATCCAAGTTTCGTTTAATATTTGCCGGATTGGTAGATTTTGGTAGTGGTAAAATACCCTGCGAGAGTGCAAATTTAATACAGATCTGTCCCACACTGGTAGACTTCTGCTCCGCTAAAGCGATCAGGGTCTCATCCTGCAATATTCTTCCTGAGCCTAGTGGAGACCATGCCTGCACCAAAATATCATTTGATTTGCAAAGCTCGACCGTTTCCTCTTGCAGATAACCGGGGTGGAATTCAATTTGATTGACAGCCGGGATGATCGTTGCTGTTTCCAATAATTTGACGAGATATTCTTTCGGGAAATTGCTAACCCCAATAGCTTTCACCTTTCCTTGTTGGTATAAATATTCAAGGGCCTTCCATGTATCGGCATTAATCGCTGCCCAACCCTCAAACTGAGTTTCGTTGGCTGGCCAGTGTATCAAATACAGGTCTAGATACTCCAATCCCAAGTCTGCAAGGGATTTTTCAAATGCAGCTATTGCCTTATCAAAACCGCGTTCAGTATTCCAAAGTTTGGTTGTTATAAATAAAGTATTACGAGCTATTCCGCTGTCTTTGATCGCTCTGCCGACACTTTTCTCATTACCATAAATTGCCGCAGTGTCAATATGTGTATATCCTGCAACCAGGGCTTCCTTAACAGCTTGGTATGCGTCTTCTCCTTCCGGAATTTGCCAGGTTCCAAATCCAATTGCTGGAATATCAATTCCATTTTTCAATTTGAATGATTTCATGCTTAATTGTATTTTTTGTTTGACTAAATTAGGGTTTCAATCGTATTATCTCGTCACTGAAATGTCAAGAGGGCTGTCTTTTAAAACGATGGAAGTAAACTTATTCTGTATTGCCAAAATATATTTATTTTCACAATTTTATTGTCAAAAAGGTCGGATTAACGCATGGTTTATAGCATTAATTCTTATCTTTAGGCGAAATTTTGAGAAAATTAGATTTTTCACTGATTTCACATAGCATTAAAAATTAAACATATTTCTAATAGATTACTATGTCAAACAAATCAAAAATTGTTTGGACAAAAACAGACGAAGCACCTTTGTTGGCGACTTACTCGTTTTTGCCTATTGTACAAGCGATTACAGCTACAGCTGATATCGATGTTGAATTGAGAGATATCTCTTTAGCAGGTCGTGTTCTTGCAAGCTTTCCAGAATTTTTAAAAGAAGATCAAAAAATTGCCGATGCATTGGCAGAGTTGGGTCAGATGGCAACAACTCCAGAGGCAAACATTATTAAGTTGCCAAATATTTCAGCGTCTATTCCACAGTTGAAGGGTGCTATTACCGAATTACAAAAAGCAGGTTATGCTATTCCAAACTACCCCGATGAAGCAGCTACTGAGGAAGAAAAATCCATCAAAGCTAAATATGCGAAAGTATTGGGATCAGCTGTAAACCCGGTATTACGTGAAGGTAACTCTGATCGTCGCGCACCTAAGGCGGTTAAGAATTATGCTAAAGCAAATCCACATAAGATGGGCGCTTGGGCAAAAGATTCTAAAACTAAGGTAGCATCGATGACATCTGGTGATTTCTATGGTTCAGAGCAATCTGTAACAGTAGAAAATGCAGGTCAATTCAAAATTGAATTTGTGGATGCACAAGGCGCTGTTACTGAATTAAAAGGTCTATCTCCGTTAAAAGCGGGTGAAGTAATTGATACTTCGACCTTAAGCTTGAATGCATTGAAAGGTTTTGTTGTTGATGCGATCGCTGAAGCGAAAGCTGCTGGTGTATTGTTATCTGCGCATTTGAAAGCAACAATGATGAAAGTTTCCGATCCTATTATCTTTGGAGCAGTGGTTGAAACATACTTTGCAGATGTGTTTGCAGCGTATGGCGACTTGTTCAAAGAATTGGGGATCAACAAAAACAACGGTTTAGGTGAAGTATATGCTAAAATTGCAGGTCATGCAAAAGAAGCAGAAGTGAAAGCTGCGATCGATGCTGCGATTGCGCAAGGTCCTGCTTTGGCAATGGTTAACTCAGATAAAGGTATTACAAATTTCCATGTTCCTTCTGATGTGATTATTGATGCTTCTATGCCAGCAATGATCCGTATCGGTGGTAAAATGTGGAATAAGGATGGCCAAGAAGAAGATACGATCGCTATGGTTCCTGACCGTTCTTACGCAGGTGTTTATGAAGCTACAATAGAAGACTGTAAAGCAAATGGCGCTTTGGATCCCAAAACAATGGGTTCTGTTCCAAATGTTGGTTTGATGGCTCAGAAAGCTGAAGAATATGGTTCACACGACAAAACTTTCCAGGCTGCTGGTAATGGTGTGATTCGTGTGGTAGATGCCGAAGGTAATGTATACATGGAGCAAAAGGTTGATGAAGGTGATATCTTCCGTATGTGTCAAACAAAAGATGCACCTATTCAAGATTGGGTAAAATTAGCCGTAAACCGCGCACGTTTGTCTGGTACGCCAGCAGTATTCTGGTTAGATAAAGACCGTGCTCACGATAGAGAGATCATCAAGAAAGTAGAGAAATACTTGCCTGATTTTGATACAACAGGTTTGGATATTAGAATTCTATCGCCAATAGAAGCTACTAAATTCTCCTTGGAGCGTATCCGTAAAGGCGAAGATACAATCTCTGTAACAGGTAACGTATTACGTGATTATCTGACAGATTTATTCCCTATTTTGGAAGTTGGTACTTCAGCAAAAATGTTGTCTATTGTACCATTGATGAATGGCGGTGGTTTGTTTGAAACTGGTGCAGGTGGTTCGGCTCCAAAACACGTAGAGCAATTTCTTCAGGAAGGTTACCTACGTTGGGATTCATTAGGCGAATTTTTGGCACTGGGTGCTTCTCTGGAGCATTTGTCGCAAACGCAAAATAACGCTAAAGCATTGGTTTTAGCAGAGACGTTAGACGAAGCAACAGAGAAATTCTTGGCAAATGATAAATCTCCGGCGCGTAGAGTGGGGCAGATTGATAACCGTGGATCTCATTTTTATTTAACATTATATTGGGCTCAGGCTTTAGCTGCTCAAACGAAAGATGCAGATTTAGCAAATCGATTTGCAGGTGTTGCACAAGTATTGACAGATAACGAAGCTAAAATCAATGAAGAATTGATCGGAGCACAAGGTCAGGCACAAAACATCGGTGGTTATTACTTTCCTAATGACGAATTAGCAACAAAAGCTATGCGTCCTTCAGAGACATTAAATAATGCAATAGCGGGTATTTAATCGCTTATTGTCTTAATTAAATAATGAGAGCCCCGATCAACGACCGGGGCTCTTCTGTTTAGGTTTGGTTGTATGTATACTCTTACTCTATTGGGAGGAATGATCTATTTTAATGGGTATTTGACACCTTTAAAGGTCATTTCGACGGGTAGAATGTGACCATTTTTGTCAAATTTCATCTCATCGATACAGGTGACACGCTCATTGGCTCCTTCCTTTCCTAATGGTCTACGGTGATAGACGATGAAATATTTGTCTTTATTGGGTACTTTGATAACGGAATGATGCCCAGCGCCGACAGCAACCTTCGGATCACGTTCGAGAATTGTTCCGATACGTTCAAATGGTCCAAATGGGGAATCGGCAATTGCATAAGCCACTTTATAATCAGGGCCAGTCCAACCACCTTCGGACCACATAAAATAGTATTTCCCATTTTTAATAAACATAAATGGCCCTTCCACATAATCCTTTGGTGTAATTTCCTTGTAATAGGTTCCGTCTTCGAATGGAAGCAAGCCCGTAAAATCAGGTTTGAGTTTGACCATATTACAATGCTTCCAGCCACCATAGTACATGTAGAATGTTCCATCCTTATCTTTAAATACAAACTGATCTATAGGCTGCGCACCATTGATAATGTCATTGATCAACGGTTTGCCAAGCAAATCTGTATAAGGTCCTTCAGGTTTGTCCGCTACAGCCACACCAATTCCGCCGATTTCGCCCTGATGGACATCGTTTGCACTAAAGAATAAATAATATTTGCCCTTATTTTCGAGAACAGCAGGAGCCCACATCGCTTTTTTTGCCCATGTTACCTGATTGTTTTGAAGTACCCGGGGATGTTTTGTCCAGCTAGTCAGATCTGATGAGGAAAAAGCATCAAAAAATACCTGTTCTTCATAAGGTGCCGAATAGGTGGGAAAAACCCAATATTTGTTTCCATAGATGATACCCTCTGGATCTGCATAGTTTCCACGAATGATGGGATTCTGTTGTGCAAGGAGTGTCGTTGCCAATAATAAAAATGTTGTCGTAAAAAATGTTCTGATCATCGTTATGCTTTAAATGTTTAAGATAGGACATCTTGTCGGTTGGGATATTCAAAAAAAAATCATTTTTATGCGGATTTTTCTCAATATTTTCAAAGTGTTAAAATTATGTTAAAATGAAGCTGTACTTTCGATTCTTTCCGCTTTATTTCACATATTTGTTTATGTCATTTCCAAATGGCATAAATACTTTTCATAAAATAGGTTAATAATATGGCTAAGATACCCGGAGTCCCCCAGACTTCGGGTGTTTTTTTATTCACGCTCCAAGCCGAAGATCATGACTAACCTTCCGTCGATATATAAATTCAGCGTCTGTTCGGCGATATCAAATTGAATCTGTTTTTGCTCAACAACAGCGAAGAAATCATTTTCAATATTGGGGCCATTGCAAGATTTCATCGTGCTCGCCAAGTGTGGAAAGCTTATCAAATTGCCTTTAATGCTAAAATTCCCCCAAAAATTATTACAGCCCGTCGATCCGGCGATCGTTCCATTTTTTGCATCGAAACCAATGCTGGCTCTATTGCTTGTTACATCTTTGCCATTTAACTGAAGCAAATTCCATTTAAATCTGGCGAGGAATGAGGCGACACTAGGAAGTTCAGTGACTTTATCTTTGGAAATAATATTAAGCAATTCATAGTGTATACTATCGGTATCTTTTGCTTTCGTTTGCTTTACTTTGATGCGATAACGATAGTGTTCCTGGTAATCAAAACCGAGAATGGGTACCGAAATATATTCCCATTTGTTTTTTTTGTTGGATTTTATCTGTAAGCAGGTCAATTTTCCGGAGACTGGATCATTGACGTAATTCTCACCGATATCCCAAATGGCGATTTCAGAATCTTCAACTTTTAATTTGCTAATAATTTCCTCCAGTGTATAGATTGACGCTTGTGCTGTTTTTGTCCTTTTTATACGAATATTGTACTCAAAACCTGCATTGTAATTAAACTCTTGGATTTTTGCATAAAAATTCTCCCAATCCTTACTGTTGTAATACTTTACAAGGTAGGGGGGCGTATTGTCAAGTCCAGATTTTACTTTTATCCGAAACGAACTGCTCTGTGCCTGTAAAGTATATTGGAATAGAAATAACGGGATAAAAAACAAACTGGATTTAAAGGATTTCTTCATAATGGGCATTAAATATCAATAAAAACGTATCTTTAAACATGAATATTGCACGAACAAAAGTACTGTTGATTATCGTACTTTTTTTGTCCGGCTTACGGATATATGCCCAAAATAACAAGGATTATTTTAAAACACAAATCCCCTTAGGCGAATTGACAGATGCACAGTTAAAAGAAGTGTCTGGAATTGTGGCAGCTCAAGAGGAGGGATATTTTTGGGTTCATAATGATAGCGGGGATGGTGCAAATATCTATCTGATCGATCGTCAGGCCAAGCTACTCAAAAAGTTTAGGCTCGAAGGTGTGGATGTGGTTGATTGTGAGGATATGGATCGCGTCAAAATCAATGGTAAAAATTACCTGGTTTTGGCTGATATCGGCAATAATCTTGGGAAGCGGACTTGGGCAAGCCTGTATGTATTTCCTGAACCTTCAGTTAATGATTCGCTCGTCATATCTAAAAAAGATATTAAAACCATATTTGTCAAATTTCCGGGGCAAAAACGTTTAGATGCGGAATCCATTATGGTTGATCCCCGTGATAATATGTTGTATATTGTTTCTAAGCGTGAATTCCATTCTACAGTATATGCTGCTACTGTTTTTAAGGGTGTCCAACAACAATACTTTACATTAACCAAAGTTGCTGAACTTCCTTTTACTTTTGCTACAGCTTCTGCTATCGATCCAACAGGAAGAGAGATGCTTATCAAGAATATTACACAGATCTTTTATTGGAAGAGAAAACCGGGGGAATCTTGGGCAGTGGCGCTACAACGGAAACCAACCGAGGTGCCTTATACAGTAGAGCCACAGGGGGAAGCGATCACTTTTGATAATAAGGGGACTGGCTTTTATACAATTAGTGAACGTCCATTTGGTTTAAAATCCTATCTTTATTATTTTGAAAAAGTTTCTAAATCAGCGGATAAATAACAAGCTCAATTCAGTAAAACAGATTATTGATAGAGGTCTGAATAGATCGAATGAACATATATACCAATTGCTAACATCATGAATTTAAAACAAATTTTACTTTTATCACTTGCTCTATTTTGCTTTGTATGGGCTAGTAAGGCTGCCAAGGTGGATACCTTGAATATTCCGAGTCGGAGCATGGCAAAAGAGATTAAAACAGTCGTTATTCTCCCCAAAGGTTATTCAGCGAATACTAAATATCCTGTTCTCTACTTACTTCACGGATATTCAGGTAATTATAGTAATTGGGTTAAAAATACCACTGTAGCTTCTTTGGCAGATCAATATGGATATATGGTGGTTTGTCCGGATGGGGGATTTGGAAGTTGGTATTGGGATAGTGCCAACGATCGGAATTATCAATATGAAACATTTGTTTCCAAAGAACTGGTTGATTATATAGATCAGCATTACACGACAGTCAAAGACCGAAAAGGTAGAGCAATTACCGGACTGAGTATGGGAGGGCATGGGGCTTTATCGCTTGCGATAAAACATCAGGATCTCTATGGAGCAGCGGGTAGTACAGCAGGAGGTGTTGATTTTAGACCCTTCCCTTTAAATTGGGAGATTAAGGATCGCATCGGCAATTATGCAGATGTGCCACAGGCTTGGGATGATCGAGTGGTGATCAATATGATTCCGAAATTGCTGAATAATAAACTTCGTCTAATGATTGATTGTGGTAAAGAGGATTTTTTCTATACTGTCAATGTCGCACTGCACGACAAACTCATGTATCACAACATCAACCACACCTTTGTTACAAGTGAGGGTGGACATAATTGGGCCTATTGGTCACGCTCTATTATCTATCAAATGGCTTTTTTTAACGAATTTTTCAATCAGCCAGAAAAAAAATAGCAAGAAAAATAGATAAATATTTGGCTTAAATGAATAAAATGCTATTTTTGTTTCCAGAAGATCTTGACTAACAAATTATAAACTTATTATTAAGCCTTGCAAATTGTAAGGCTTTTTTATTATTTTCAATAAATTTTTGATTTCAATCTGTTATGCTTAAACCTATAAAGGTTGTTTTTTATTTTTCTTCTATTTTGTTTTGCGCACAGCAATCCTATGGCCAACAATCTAAATCTATATCGGGATTTATCAGAGATAGTATCAGTGGTGAAAATATTATTGGCGCTTTGGTCCGTAATGACACAGAAAAAAAATCGACGGCTTCCAATAAATATGGATTTTTTAGTCTATCCCTTCGTGAAGAGGAGGCCTTCTTGGAAGTTTCCTCAATGGGATATAGAACAAAGGTTTTACCCGTCCAAATAGGAAAAGACTCGACTTACATTGTACAATTGGTACCCGAGGAAAATCAATTGGCTGAGGTGGTTGTCACTGGGAATAGAAGAAAATCGATCAAAGATTTGACTCCCGGCTTGACACAATTTAGCCCGAAGGAGATTGAGAAAGTTCCTGTATTATTTGGAGAGAAAGATATTTTAAAGACAATTCAATTGTTTCCAGGCGTGACAAGTGGAGGCGAAGGAAGTAGCAATTTTTATGTTCGCGGAGGTGGTGGAGACCAAAATCTGATTTTGTTGGATGAAGCCCCAGTTTACAATAGCTCTCACCTTTTTGGTTTCTTTTCAACCTTTAACTCCGATGCCATCAAAGATGTCAACTTTTATAAAGGAGGTGTACCCGCGCAGTATGGAGGGAAGATCTCTTCGGTCATGGAAATAACAACCTTGGATGGAAATAACCAGCATTTTAATATTGAAGGGGGATTGGGCTTAATAGCGTCACGATTGAAGGTCGAGGGGCCTATACAAAAAGGGAAGAGTTCATTTATGATATCCGGTAGACGTACCTACGCCGATTTATTCCTGAAGCTTTCAAGTGATGAGAATATTAAGAAAAGCGCATTATTCTTCTATGACCTTAATGCCAAGCTGAATTATAGGATTAACGATAAGAATACCCTTTATTTATCGGGATATTTCGGTAAAGATGCCATGGCATACCATGACTTATTTGATTTTAATTGGGGGAATGCAACCGGAACGATGCGCTGGAATCATGTTTGGAGCAATCGCTTATTCAGTAATACTACCTTGATATTCAGTAAATTTAATTATCAAGTGAAGATTGAAGACGACAATAATTTCAAGATTCGTTCGGATATCTTCAATTATAACTTTAAACAAGATTTTCAATATAGCCTCTCAGACAGCCATAATCTAAAATTTGGTCTACAGGCGGCCTTACAGAAGATTCGTCCAGCAAGTATCGAAGCCGGTGAAGATTCCAAAGTAAATTCACTGCATATTCAAGAGCGCAAGGGGCTGGACATTGCAGCTTACATTTCGGATGATTGGGCGATAAATGATAAATTCAAATTGAACTATGGTGTTAGGGCGACGGCTTATGCCGCTTTAGGACCGGGTATGTTCTATACCTATGATAATGCTGGAGAAGCTGTTGATTCAACTTATGTGGGAAGTGGAGAAATGGGTAAAAAATATGTTTACCTGGAGCCACGTCTCTCTCTGAACTACGCCTTGAATGAATTGACAACATTAAAGGCTTCTTATAATACGAATGTCCAGTACCTACATCAGTTGAGCAATACAACAAGTAGCTTGCCCACAGATCAGTATGTGTTAAGCAACAATACCATAAAACCGCAATTGTCAACACAGTATTCCTTAGGCTATTTCCGAAACTTTGCATCCAATAGGTATGAATTTTCTGTAGAAGGTTACTATAGGGACCTTAAAAATCAGATCGACTATAGGAATGGAGCGGATCTACAGGCCAATGAACTTTTGGATGGTGAACTTCTATTTGGAAAAGGAAGAGCATACGGCGTTGAGTGGTTTATAAAGAAACGATTGGGAAGGCTTAGCGGATGGATAAGTTATACATTATCCAAAAGTGAAAGACAATTTGATCAGATCAATGATGGACAGTGGTTTAACGCGCGCCAGGATAAGAGTCATAATATTGCTGTGGTCGCACAATATCAATTGAATCCGAGATGGAATCTAAGTGCAAACTTTGTCTATTATACGGGTGATGCTGTAACAATGCCCGCTGGAAAATATTTTGTTGACGATAGAACGATCTTCTATTATGATAAGCGGAATGGCCAACGTATGCCAGCTTATCACCGCTTGGACCTTGCCGCAACTTATGATATCAAGCGTACAAAAAACACTTACTCCAGTTTATCTTTCGGAATTTATAACGCATATAATCGCAAAAATGCTTATTTGATCGATTTTAGGGAGAAAGAAGGGCAATCCAATGTAACAGAGATCTATAGGATTGCATTGTTTGGAACCATACCCTCCATTACTTGGAACTTTAAATTTTAGCGCAACATGAGAAAGATAGTAGGATTGATCGCCATAGCTTGGATAACTTTGATTGGTTGTGAAGATAAAATTGATTTGAAATTACCTGAAAACACAGGACAGCTGGTGATCACAGCTGATTTAATGGTGTCGGATCAACAACATGAGATCAGTATTCAAAAAGTCGTCAGTTTAAAAGAATCAATGTTAGCTCCAATAACAGATGCGGAAGTTTATGTAAGAAATCTGGAAAATAATCGCATGTATACCTTTTTGCCCGGAGCCGATGGTGTGTATACCAATAAGACATTGCGATTACAGGAAAAGTCAAGTTATCGACTGTACGTCAAAACCGCAGATGGAAAAGAAATTGAAGGAACTTCGAAGGTGCCATCCTATGTGGATGTGGATTCGATAGGGCTTTCCGAACGGATCATATTTACAGACACCATATATTATCCCACACTGGTCTTTAACGATCCTCCAGAAAATGGAAATTATTATAAGTATAAGATGTCTGTGAATGGGGGTGAGTTGCGCTTTGTCGATGTGTTCAGTGATAAATATAATAATGGACTGCAAGTACAACATGATATTATCGACCGCGATAGAGACCTCAAGATAGGAGATCGGGTCCGGGTTTTGCGTCAATGTATTGATCTGGGCGCATATAACTATTGGAATAGCTTCCAGATGATTAATCCTGGAGCAGCTTCACCTTCCAATCCGATTTCAAATCTGTCCAATAATGTTTTGGGATATTTCAGTGTGAGTGTGGGTAAATATTACGAATCTGAAGTGGTTTTATCAAGAAGTAGACCCTAATGTTTATTCTAGTCTTGCTATTTGGTATTGATTTGCTAGGAGAAATTCAATCGTTTTAGGTAAAGCGTATTCAACTCGGGGAATGGCTTTGATATTGTCATGGAAGATGATGATCGAGCCATTCTGTATATTCGGAAGTACGTTTCCAAGGCATTTTTCGGGACTTAGGTTTTGATCGAAGTCACCGGACATGATGTCCCACATGACCACACGATAATTTTTGTATAACTTTTTAAGCTGTGATTTTCTTGCTTTTGCATAAGGTGGACGAAAGAGATCGGTTTGTGTTAGCCCCTGACATTGAGTTACATTATCGATATAGACCTCGTCATTTGTATCCCAGCCTTTGAGGTGATTGTAGGTATGATTACCCACTTGATGTCCTTCTTGTAAAATTCTTTGAAACAAATGTGGATTTTTTTTAATATTTTCACCAACACAAAAAAATGTTGCCTTGACCTGATATTTTTTTAGGATATCGAGTATAAAAGGTGTAATTTCAGGAATTGGACCATCATCAAAAGTGAGATAGACTTTTTTTTCCATCCTAGGCATATGCCAGATCGATCTGGGGTAAAACCAACGAAGGAAGAAAGGGGATTTGACAAAATACATAACCGATAAATGAAGTTCAAATCTATAAAAATTGTATGGTTCTACATATGAACATGAAAAGATTTTATTATTCTGCAGTAATATTTACTGGTTTTTTTCTTGGAACGAACAACCTAATCCAAGCTCAACAGGTCGTTGGGGTAACCGAAGCTATACGTATGACTTTGGAACGTAATGTGCAAATTAAGCAAGCCGAACTGAGTAAAGATCTCGCTGCTCAGGATTTATTTCAATCAAAAAGTAATTTATTACCTGATTTAAGAGCTTCCGTTGATCAAAATTTCCGTTACGGTTTTGCCTTCGATTTGACCTCAGCACAAATCGTCAACAATGCATGGACAAGAACTACTGCTGGATCGGTAGGGTCCAGCGTGAATATATTTCAAGGTTTTCAACAAGTCAACCAAATAAAAGCGAATAAATTACAGCTTGAATCAGCAGCCACACAGGTGGATAAAATAAAAAATGATCTTGTTTTAAATGTTCTGGTGAATTATTTAGAAGCCATCACCAACCATGAATTGATGGTAGCAAGTGAAGATCAGATTGCATTATCGAAACAACAATTCTCATTAGACTCCATTCAGTTTTCTGTGGGGAATAAGACTATTGCTGATCTTGCAAAATCAAAAAATCAGGTCGCTACGAATGAATTGAACAAAGTAAATTTGAAGAATTCGTACGAGATGTCCCTGTTAACTTTGAAACAATTGATGGAAATGCCTTCCGAAACGGTAATTTCTTTAGAACGCCCAAGTTTAGAGTCTGTTTTGCTAAATGCAGTAGATAAAAATGCGATGGATGTATATCAGAAAGCATTGACAAGACAACCAGATATTCATAAATCTGCTTTAGATAAGGATGCTGCATTAAAGCAAATCGATATTGCCAAAGGAGGGTATTACCCAACGCTTAATTTGAGTGTAAGCTATGGTACAAATTATTCTTCAGCGACAACTAGGCAAACGGACCCATTAGATATCACAACGATATATCGTGTGCCTTTTAGCCAACAGATATCGGACAACAAATCATTTTTCACTGGTTTGTCACTTGCTGTTCCAATTTTTTCTAAGAATCAGAATAAGGTTAACGTCGCGAAAGCTAAGATTGGTTTAAAACAGGCCGAGGCTGCTGAGCAATTGGCAATGAACAACTTAAATAAGGCCGTTAGCCAAGCTGTTTTGGACGTTAATGCCGCCAAACAAAAATATACTTCGTCAACGACAGCATTCGAAAGTGCTGAAACTGCTTACAAAGCAACCAAAGAACGATACGATATCGGAATGGCAAATTCCCTGGAACTATTTACCGCGCAGACCGAACGGAACAAAGCGGAATTTGATCTGATTCAAGCAAGATATAACGTAATATTCAGATCTAAGATTATTGATTATTACTTAGGAAATCCAATTCAATTCGACAACAATTAACCTATTTGATTAGCAAAAACAATGGCAAAGAAAAAACGTAGTGTAGTAAAGATTCTATTAATAGTCGTAGCGCTCCTGGCAATTTTTGTTTTTATCGGTTTTCAGGCCGGTTGGTTTGGAAAAGGAGAGATTACTAAAGTCGCTGTAGACGTTGTGAAGGAAACAGATGTAGATGAATTGGTGTCTGCCAGTGGAAAAATACAACCGGAAATAGAAGTTAAGCTGAGTTCGGAAGTTTCAGGTGAGGTTGTTGAACTAAATATCAAAGAAGGTGACTTTGTAAAAAAAGGGCAAGTACTTTGTCGGATCAAACCTGATATCTTACAGTCCGGCTATGATCGCTCTGTAGCAGCAATGAATTCGCAGCGTGCCAATCTCGCTGCTGCACAACAACAATTAAAACAACAGGAAGAAAATTTCAAAAATGTAGCTGCAACTTACAAGAGAAACCAAGAGCTTTTTGAAAAACGGGTTATTTCCGCAGCTGAAATGGATAAGAGTTCTTCTGAGTACTTTTCGACTCTTGCTGCCATTCAGGCGCAAAGAGAGACTGTAAAATCAAGTAGATATGGTATCGATCAATCACAAGCTTCTGTCAAAGAAGCGCAGGATAACCTGAATAGAACAACCATTTATGCTCCGACAGACGGTATTATCTCTTTATTGTCTATCGAACAGGGAGAGCGTGTGGTGGGAACAGCACAAATGGCTGGTACTGAAATTATGCGCATCGCCAATATGTCTTCGATGGAAGTAAATGTTGATGTCAATGAGAATGATATCAACAACGTCAGAGTAGGTAATCAGGCTGAAATTGAAGTGGATGCTTTTCAAGATAGAAAATTTAAAGGTGTTGTTACCGAAATTGCTAGCTCATCCAAAAATATCGCAACCACAACTGCAGCAACCTCATCGACGGATCAAGTCACAAATTTTAATGTAAAGGTGCGTATTAGCGCAGAATCTTATCAGGATTTGATCAAAGAAAATGTCGCTTCGCCCTTCAAACCCGGATTATCTGCTACTGTACAGATTTTCACAAAACATGATAAGGGCTTGGTAGTACCTATCCAATCGGTTACTGTAAGATCAGATGATAAAGATTCTACGAATACAAATAAGAAGATACAGGAATATGTATTTGTGTTAAAAGATCAAACGGTAAAACAAGTTCCTATCAAAACCGGAATTCAAGATGATAAAAACATTATTATTCTATCCGGATTGAAAAAAGGAGATCAAGTCGTTTCTCGACCATTTGATGCGATCTCTAAAACGCTAAAGGATGGTAGTAAAGTGGAAAAAGTAGATAAATCGGTGTTATAAAATTATTTCGGTACAATATTTATAACAAAAGAGAGGTGTTTTTTTTTAATACCTCTCTTTTTATTTTCCTTCTAATTATTAAATTTATACAACCCAATCCCTAACAGCTTATGAAAAGGCTATTGACTTATTTTAAATTTAACAAAACAGAGCAAAATGGGTTCTTTGTTATATTGGTGATAATCATCGTCTTTAGTATTATATATTCCCTTGTTAGTAGAGAGGATAAAAATGACCCGATTGCTCATCAAGCGCGGGTTTTTGAACAGTCATTTCATGATTCAACTGATACCGAGGATTATCCAAATAAGAAATTTAAGGTCGCCGATGTTCATTTGGAGAAGAGGGTAGCTCGTTCAGGTCCGGATTCCGGTATAGAAAATAACGTTGTAGATACTAAGCTATTTTATTTTGATCCCAATAATTTATCTGTAGAAGCATGGCGCGAGCTTGGCCTCTCGGACAAGCAAATTGCCGTGATCAAGAATTACGAGAAAAAAGGCGGCCGGTTTAAAGATAAAAATGATGTTAGGAAAATGTATTCCATCAATGCAAAATTATACAAAAAACTAGAACCCTTTATCCGTATTAAAGTGGAGACAACAGGTCCAAGTACGGTAGCTAAGGCCCCCTTGCTTTACGATAAATTTGAAACCAATCATGCCGAACTTATAGATCTTAATACCTGTGACACAATAGCCTTGATGAGCCTCAAAGGTATTGGTACAATTCTTTCTAAACGCATTTTGAAATATAAAGAAGTGCTTGGGGGGTTCTATAGGATAGAGCAGTTAAAGGAGGTATATGGAATCACTCCGGAAACATATGACCTCATTAAGGACTATATTACGGTGTCTAATTTAGAAGGAATCAAAAAAATCAATATTAACCAGATTGATGCCAATTCATTGGGCAAACATCCGTATCTTAGCCCAAAGGATGCGAAATTAATAGTTAATTATCGAGATCAACATGGCAATTATGCTAATATAGAAGATTTTACCAAGATAGGTACACTTTCAGATCTTGCTATTGCTAAAATCGCTCCGTATTTAATATTTGAGAATGATTCAAGATAAATTGAAACTGGAAATCCGGGATATTGTGGATTTTCCAAAGCCGGGTATTGTATTCAAAGATATTACCCCCTTGTTGAAAGATGCTGAACTTTGCAATGAAATGATCGACGCGATTATTGACCAACTTCAAGGAATAGAAATTGATGCTATTGCAGGTATCGAAAGCCGTGGATTTCTTTTCGGGTTTTTACTGGCCAACAGATTAGGGTTGCCCTTCATTCCAATTCGTAAGCAAGGAAAATTACCATTTAAAACAATTTCTGAATCTTATGCGCTAGAATATGGCCAGGCAACGATAGAAATCCATGAAGACGCCTTCGAAAAAGGTAGTCGTATTTTGATCCATGATGATCTATTGGCAACGGGCGGAACTGTCGTCGCAGCAAGCAAACTTATTGAAAAATTGGGTGGGGTAATTGCGGCCTATAGTTTTATCATTTCATTGGATTTTCTCAAAGCAAAGGGCAGATTGTCTCGATTTAGTGACACAATCTCCTCATTGGTGAGCTATTAAATTAATATAGAATTTAAGTGTTGATTTAGACGATATCGTATGATACTCTTTGCAAATGCTAAAATAAATATTGGACTGCAGGTGATTGCCAGGCGATCGGATGGCTATCATGAATTGAATAGCATTTTTTATCCTTTACCAATCTATGATATTATAGAGATACTGGAGACAGATGCAGAAAATTCCACGCTGACAATACAGGGGAACCACATACCCGGGGATTCCGCAGATAATCTCTGTGTAAAGGCTCATGCATTGTTAAAAAGAGAATTTGACATTCCTGCTGTTAGGATTGATATGATCAAACAAATTCCAATTGGAGCTGGATTGGGAGGTGGATCTGCGGATGCAGCTTTTGTATTGAAAGGACTTGATGAGCTGTTTAATCTAAATTTGACAAGTACACAGTTAAGGAGATATGCTGCGCAATTGGGTGCAGACTGCCCATTCTTTATTGCAAATACACCCGTGTTTGCAACTGGTATAGGGACAGATTTTAAAGAGATACCGCTTGATCTGAATGAATACCATATCGCGGTTATTATGCCTGATATCCATGTCTCTACAGCCGAAGCTTACAGTGGCGTGAAACCGATGCCCTCAGATGTTAATTTGGAAGAGGCTATCCGACTACCTATTCAGGAATGGAAATTCCATATTCGAAATGATTTTGAAGAATCTATTTTTGAGCATTATCCCATGCTCAAAGAAATTAAAGATGCTTTGTATCATAAAGGGGCAATATACTCCTCGATGTCAGGTTCTGGTGCTGCAATCTATGCCATTTTTTGGGAAAAGATGGATTTAAGTGAGTTTTCCAAATATGGTAAGGTTTACTATCCCGTTGCGCTAGACAGATAATTTCAGTTTGTAAAAAGCAATAGGCCATACCTAAGTCTAAATGTATGCCTATTGCTTTTTAGACTGATAATATTAATCTTCTTCTTCTACCTTGTAATCTAATAGCTCACTCGCTTCTTTGAGGACCTTCTCTTTTCTTTCCTTGTTAAGTCCAAGAATATCCAGTTTATCCGGATTGTTTACAATATCTTTTACCAAGATCAACTGATTTTTTAACAGCTGCTGTTCTTCCAGGTCCGAAAGGGTAGTTAAACAGGTGACAGGATAAAAGACTGCTTTATCGACTCTTCTTTTGATACTATTCTCTTTTGGATAATCCCAAGAGAGCAAGTTGATGCCGTAATAGGTTGCAAAATCGATCGAGTCTGATGTAAAGTAGGCATTAGTGATTAGCCAGCCTTCCTGAAACTGTAATTTTTTACCAAAAAAATCATAGTCAATTCCACTGATATCTTTGAATCTCGATAGGTAGTACATTGGTGTTGTAACGGAAATCTTGGCGTCAATGTCATTTCTAAACTTACACTCCGCTGTCATCAACTTACCGTCTTTATAAGCGACAACATCCAATTCATGGGAAACAGCATGGCCTTGTACCGTCTGCCCTGTGGTGCTCTCATAACCGATTGAACGAAGCAAATGGGAGATGTATTTTTCGAAATAAAAGCCCTCAGGTCCAAGATCACGTAAGGCTTTTTTTAGGCTGTATCGTGCGGCAAAAGAGTTTCGGACGGTCTTCAGTGTGTCGAAAGCCAACTGATACAACTCCCTGGTTGAAATACCATCGTATATTTCACCTAAAACACTACTGTATACTTCGTTTACCTGATCGCTATTTGCTCCCGAACGGGAAAGAGAATGCCGTAAGGCTTCTCCATTAAAGGGTACTAATTCACCAGAATATTTTTTGACTTGCATGGATATTTAATTTGATAAATACGAATATAAGGGATGTGATCCGAGAAATCATACAAAAACTATTATTCTATTTCTAAACTTTTTTGGACCATAATTTGTTTACATAAAGAAACAATACTTAAATATAGATAATTATGAGTAACCTATTGCTATTTGCATTTGACAAGATTAAGGCTAAGATAAAAGATGATTGCATTGAGGAGAATATTGGTGCTTCCGAACGCGTATTATCTGTAATTGCCGGTGGGTTTATTTTAGGTTTAGGCGTAAAAAAGATATTTAAATCTCCACTGGCTGGGCTTTCCGGATTGACCCTTGGTGGGACGTTAATTTATCGTGGTGTGACAGGACATTGTGATGTCAAAAAATTACTGGAAGATAAGGATGTTAAAAAAGTTGAGGTAATAGAACACCGTTATTTTGTTAAATAATGATGGGTTTAACTGTTAGTCTACTAACAAATAAACTGATCGTCAGCTTTGGAGGTGCTTACTGGAGTTTAACTAATACATTATAAGGGGCAAAATTTTACCATCATATTGGTACAGCCTCCAATATAAGAGGTGGACTCACGTGGACTTATAGTGATCGCAGTATGAATATACAGTGAATATACTGGAAATTTGGGGGTTAAAATATAGTGCAAACATAAGCGGCCGAAAATCATCTTTTCGGCCGCTTATGTTTTAAATCCTGCTGTTTAATCAGCTATTTATACATTAAAACGAAAGTGCATAATATCACCATCTTGCACAATGTAAGTTTTTCCTTCTACAGCCAATTTTCCGGCTTCCTTTACAGCACTTTCTGAACCTAGATTAACAAAGTCATCATATTTGATCACTTCAGCACGGATAAATCCTTTCTCAAAATCTGTATGAATAACACCAGCTGCCTGAGGTGCTGTAAAACCAGTCTCAATTGTCCAGGCACGTACTTCTTGAACGCCTGCTGTAAAGTAGGTCGCTAAATTTAATAAGGAATATGCTGCTCTGATCAACTTATGGACACCAGATTCTTCTAATCCAAGATCATCCAAAAACATCTTACGCTCTTCGTAACTCTCCAATTGGGCGATTTCAGACTCAATTTGTGCAGATATAACCAATACTTCAGCTTTTTCATCTTTCACTGCTTCTTTTACACGATCCACATAAGCGTTACCTGTATTGACAGAGCCTTCATCCACATTACATACGTAAAGTACCGGCTTTGCGGTTAACAAAGCTAAGTCTTGGATAAATTCAAAATCTTCTGCTTCAATAGGTGCTGTACGTGCTGACTTGCCTGCCTCCAAATGTTCTTTAACGACAGATAGGATATCAAAGGTCTTTTTAGCATCTTTATCACCACCCGTTTTTGCCATTTTCTCAACTTTTTGGATACGTTTTACCACAGTATCCAAATCCTTAAGTTGCAATTCTGTATCGATGATTTCTTTATCTCGAATTGGATCTACTGAACCATCCACATGGATAACATTACCATCATCGAAACATCTCAAAACATGGATGATCGCATTTGTTGTGCGGATATTTCCTAAAAACTGGTTACCTAATCCTTCACCTTTTGATGCTCCTTTTACCAATCCGGCGATATCGACGATTTCAATGGTATTTGGAACGATACGTTGTGGATTGACTAACTCAGCTAATTTATTTAGACGGGCATCCGGTACGGTAATTACCCCAACATTTGGTTCAATAGTACAAAATGGAAAGTTTGCTGCCTGTGCTTTCGCATTCGACAGACAGTTAAATAATGTTGATTTACCAACGTTTGGTAAACCTACGATACCGCATTGTAAAGCCATATATAGTGCAAATTTTTGAAATTGCACAAAGATAGAAAATTCACTGTAATTTTTAACTATCTTGTAGAATGCTTCGATGGTACAAAATTGATAACGCCCAATTTCTAAAGGATAAGGGTATAACAGAGCATAAGTTTGGCGGAAAGACTATTTGTCTTACTTGGTTTGAAGATCATTTGCATGCCTTCTCTAGGAAATGTCCCCATGCAGGAGCTCCGCTCAAAAATGGTTGGTGTGAAAGGGGGAAAGTAATCTGTCCCTTCCATCGCCATGAATTTGATCTTGTAACAGGCAAGGGTAATCCTGCTCAACATGACTTTATCCATATTTACCCCGTTAAAGAGGAAGAAAACGTCTATTATGTGGGTATTGAGAAAGGATTTTGGCAAAGTTTTCTCGGTTCTAAAAGTAACTAAAGTATCATATCTCTTGATGCAATCGCATATCTAAGCAGTAAATAAGTATATTTGCTTTCGAAAACAAATTAAAAACATGCAGGGGAAAAAGATTGGTATAATTGGTAGCGGAAGCTGGGCGACGGCGATGATAAAGATGCTATGCGAAAATGACCAAGACAAACATATTTTTTGGTGGATTAGAAAAGAGGAAGATGCGGAGTATATTCAACAATTCAAACACAACCCGACCTATTTGAGTGGTGTTTCTGTTGATTTGAGTATTACAACCATCGATACCAATGCCAAAAATGTTGTTGTTAATTCAGATATTGTTATTTTAAATACGCCAGCAGCTTATTTAAAAGATGCATTGAGAGGAGTCACAAAAGAAGATTTTAAAGACAAAATAGTTGTGTCAGCCATCAAAGGGATTATTCCTAAGGATAACCTGATTATCGGTGAGTTTTTGGAACAGCATTACGCGGTCGATATCGAACGGATCTGTGTGGTCGGAGGACCTTGCCATGCGGAAGAAGTCGCTTTAGGTAAGCTGTCTTACCTGACATTTGGATGCAAAAATTTGGATAGTGCAGCCCTGGTTGCTTCGTTTTTATCTTCCAGAGTCATTAAAACGATCTTATCGGAAGATATTTTAGGAATTGAATTTGGAGCTGTATTAAAGAATATTTATGCCCTTGCCGGAGGTATATGCCATGGGTTGGGCTATGGTGATAACTTTCAGGCAGTTTTGGTTTCCAATGCCATTCGCGAGATGCGTCGGTTTGTTGCTAAAGTAGATGGCGATACATCCCGGGATGTCAATACTTCGGCTTATCTGGGAGACTTGTTGGTCACGGCATACTCGCAGTTTAGCCGAAACAGAACATTTGGTAATATGATCGGTAAAGGGTATAGCGTGCAATCGGCTCAGCTTGAAATGAATATGGTGGCCGAAGGTTATTATGCTTCCGCTTGTATTCAAGAATATGCCGAAAAATATGCCGTCGAATTACCTATTTGTGATGCCGTATATCAAATTTTATATCAACATCAGCCTGCATCTAAAATTATTCAAGCCCTGAGCGAAAAATTAACATAAACTAGCGATAGAGTAGATGATTACAAAAGAAGCGATAGCTTTAGCTTATAAAGAAATTCAAGATGAAATATGCCAGGCTTTAGAAAGCTTGGACGGTTCGGCCCGATTTGAGGAGGAACTATGGGAAAGAGAAGGTGGTGGTGGCGGCCGAACACGGATTATCCAAAACGGCAATATATTGGAAAAAGGTGGAGTCAACTTTTCCGCTGTGCATGGCAAACTTCCCGAGACAATTAAAAAAGCGTTTAGCGTCGATGAAGACGATTTTTTCGCCACAGGAGTTTCGATTGTCATTCATCCCAATAATCCGTGGGTACCGATCATTCATATGAACATCCGATATTTCGAATTGAATGAACAGATGCGTTGGTTTGGAGGAGGGATTGATCTGACACCACATTACGTGAATGAAGATGATGCGCAGTTTTTCCATCAACAATTGAAAACGGTCTGTGATAAACATAATTCGACTTTTTATGATGAATTTAAAAAATGGGCCGATGACTATTTCTTTATTCGTCATAGACAAGAAACCCGTGGAATAGGAGGGGTTTTCTACGATAAATTAAACACAGCGAAAACGGGCATGGCTATGGAAGATATCTTGGCATTTTCCTGTGACTTAGGTCATAGCTTTGCACCGACCTATACCGCGCTGGTTGAAAAAAATAGAAATAAAACATATAACGAAACGCAGAAAAATTGGCAATTGATCCGTCGAGGACGCTACGTTGAGTTTAATTTGGTCTGGGATTCTGGTACTAAATTTGGACTGGAAACAAATGGCCGTATCGAGTCCATATTGATGAGTCTACCATCTCAAGCCAATTGGGTATACGATCATCACCCTGAAGAAGGCTCCGAAGAAGCCAAGACCTTATCCCTGTTGCGAAAAGGTATTAACTGGATTTCATAAAATCGAAAAAGAACTAGATGGTTTCATACCAAAAATTTACCTTAGAAAACGGCCTACGTGTGTTGGTACACGAGGATCATAACACAGCAATGGCCTGTGTAAATATATTGTACGATGTAGGTGCAAGGGACGAATCACCGGAGCAAACCGGATTTGCTCATTTATTTGAACACTTGATGTTTGGCGGTAGCGTCAATATTCCTAGTTTTGATACAGAATTACAAAAAGTAGGTGGTGAGAATAATGCTTTTACCAGCAATGATATCACCAATTACTATATTACTTTACCCTCCTCCAATCTGGAGACGGCACTTTGGTTAGAATCGGATCGTATGTTAAGCTTAGCGTTCTCGCCACAGAGCCTTGAAGTACAGCGGAATGTAGTAAGTGAAGAATTTAAACAGCGTTATCTCAATCAGCCTTATGGGGATGCTTGGCTCAAATTGCGTCCTTTAGCGTATAAGGTGCATCCATATCGTTGGGCTACTATCGGTAAAGAGCTAAAACATATCGAAGATGCGACCATGGAGGATGTTAAGGCTTTCTTCAAATTGCATTACAATCCACAGAGTGCAATTATGGTTGTCTCGGGTGATGTACATTATGAAGAGGTTAAATCTTTGGTTCAGAAATGGTTCGGCGATATTGATCCCGGTCAAAAATATAACCGTCAGCTACCGCAAGAACCGATACAAAAGGAACTAAGAAGGGAAACGGCTTTTGCTCCAGTACCATTAGATGCACTTTACATGGCTTTTCATGGACCAGCACGATTGGAAGATGGTTACTTTGCCATGGATCTACTCTCAGATATCCTTTCCAGAGGATCTTCATCAAGACTGTATCGTAGATTAGTAAAAGAAGAACAGCTCTTTAGTGAGTTAAATGCCTATGTGATGGGCAGTATCGATAATAACCTATTTGTTATTGAAGGTAAGCCTTCCGAAGGAATATCGTTGGAAGAAGCCGAACGTGCAGTATGGGGAGAACTCGATCTGTTGAAAAAAGAATTGGTGTCTAATACCGAACTGGAAAAAGTTAAAAATAAAATCGAGTCAACCAATGTATTTGCTGAATTATCAATCTTGGATAAAGCAATGAATTTGGCCTTTCATGAGTTGCTTGGTGATGCCGATGGTATCAATACCGAAGTATCGAAATATTTGGCTGTAACCGCCCAAGAAGTACAAGCACAAGCACAAGCTATTTTTAATCCCGAAAACGCATCAGTATTAATGTATAAAGCACAAGAGGAGGAGATACGACATGTTGGATAGAACAAAAGCACCTGAATTCCGTGAAATTGGTCATATAAGTTTGAAAGAACCTGTCAAAAAGCAGTTCGCAAACGGATTGCCAGTGTATGTATTTCATTCTCCTGAACAGGAACTTGTGCGCATTGAGTGGATTTTTGAAAATAAATACCTCGACGCACAAAATGAAAATCCGCTCCTGAATAGTGCATTAAGTGCATTGCTAAAAGAAGGTACAATGAGCATGTCTAGTGCCGAGATAGCAGACAAAGTGGATTTTTATGGTGCATTTCTTGTCCCTGAATATTCCTTTGATGTAACCTCCTTGTCTTTGTATACATTGAACAGACATAGCCAGGTTCTGCTACCACTTGTCAAAGATATACTGACAGAAGCATCTATTCCACAGGAGGAACTTGATACCTATCTCCGCAACAACAAACAAAAATTTCAGGTATCCATTCAAAAAAATGATTATCTGGCACGACGTAAGTTTTACAACTTGGTTTTTGGTGAAAGCAACCGTTATGGTCGTACCCCAAAACTAGTTGATTATGATCTGATTAACCGTGATCAATTGATTGCTTTATATCAGAAAGAAATTGTGCCGAGTAATTGCACATTGATTGTGTCTGGAAATGTTTCTGATAATTTGATGAAAGAGTTGGAGCAGATTTTTGGATTCGAATGGCTAGAAGATGCAGCAGTCACTACCGCAAATAATCCTGTATTTATTCAAGATGCCAGTGGTATAGCTTACGAAGAAAAAGAAAATGCACTACAATCAGCTATTCGTCTGGGGAATCAAACCATTTCGAGAACGCATCCCGATTACCCTGCGCTACAATTTGTAAATACATTGTTGGGTGGATTTTTCGGTTCGCGATTGATGCGAAATATCCGTGAGGAAAAAGGATATACCTACAGTATTGGTTCTGCGGTTGCGACCTTAAAACATACCGGCTTTTTAACAATTGCTACGGAAGTTGGTGTAGATGTAACAAATGCAACATTAACAGAGATCGAGAAAGAAATCAACCTGTTGAAGGCCACATTAGCCCTAGACGAAGAAGTCGAGCTGGTGAAAACCTATATGGAAGGCTCGATGTTGGGTTCGTTGGAGAGTATCTTTTCCCATGCCGATAAATTCAAAAATGTCTTGTTAAACGATATGAGCTTAACGTATTATTCTTATTACATGGAGCAGATCAAAAACATGACACCCGAAAAAGTTCGTGATATCGCAAATAAATATCTCGATTTTGATCAAATGATTAAGGTTGTCGTAGGTAAATTCAATCAGTTGGAACCGATTCATCAAGCGGTTGTAAATTAAATTTCACAGACTACAAAAATCAAATTCAACTTTGTATTTTTGGTTTTTGTTAAAAAAGCATACTATCCAGCATGGAATTAAAATTAAAAAGACCATTGGTATTTTTCGATTTAGAAACGACAGGAGTTAATGTCGCGACAGATCGTATTGTAGAAGTATCATTTTTGAAAGTGGTGCCCAGTGGTGAAGAAACTGTATATACGAAGAAAATTAATCCAGAAAGACCGATTCCTGCAGAATCAACCTTCTTTCATGGCATTCGTGATGAAGATATCAAAGATGCACCGACGTTTAAAGCCATTGCGGTAGAATTGGCGGCATTTATTGGCGATGCGGATTTGGCAGGATACAATTCAAATAAGTTTGATGTGCCTATGCTTATGGAAGAATTTTTACGTGCAGGCGTAGATTTTTCTCTGGAAGGGCGTGCATTTGTTGATGTACAAAATATCTTCCATCAAATGGAACAGCGTACTTTAAAGGCAGCGTATAAGTTTTATTGTGATGAAAATCTTGAAAATGCACATACTGCTGAAGCGGATGTGCGTGCTACGTATGAAGTTTTAAAAGCACAGTTGACAAAATACGAAGGATCAGCATTTGAAGATCGTCATGGCGTTGTATCTTATCCTGTTGTTAATGATGTTGCTGCATTGCACGAATTTACAAATTTAAGTAAACCCGTAGATTTTGCAGGCCGCATCGTATACAACGAAGATGGATTGGAGACCATTAATTTTGGTAAACACAAAGGAAAACCAATTGTAGAAGTGTTTGAACAGGAGCCTAGCTACTATGCATGGATGCAGAACGGTGATTTCCCTTTATATACCAAAAAAGTACTGGAAAATATCTGGATCAGATATAAGAAAGAAAAAAGCGAGCAAAAAGCGAAAGCAGCTCCGACGCATTCAGTAGAAGATAAAAAAACTGCTAAAAAGGAATTCAATCAGCAAAAAGAGGAGAAAGCTCAAAATATCTCTTTGGATATGTTGAAAGGATTGCAAGATAAATTTAAAAAATAACTTTATTAATAGCTTAGAAAAAGGATTATGGAATTCAAACAAGAAGTGGAGCATGTACAATGTCTGATTATTGGTTCAGGACCGGCGGGATATACAGCAGCAATTTATGCTGCCCGTGCGGATATGAAACCAGTGGTATATACAGGTATTGTACCGGGGGGGCAGTTGACACAAACAACAGAAGTGGACAATTTTCCGGGATATCCAAAAGGGATTACCGGTCCAGTTATGATGGAAGACTTACGGGAACAAGCTGAACGCTTTGGAACATCCGTACGCTTTGGTTATGTGACAAAAGTAGACTTCACAGGTGATGTACACCGCGTAGAAATTGATGGAACAGTTCAGGTTACTGCCGACACCGTGATTATTGCTACAGGAGCAACAGCGAAGTGGTTGGGCTTAGAATCTGAACAAAAATATAATGGTTTTGGCGTGTCAGCTTGTGCTGTCTGTGACGGTTTCTTCTTTAAAAATCAAGAAGTTGCTATCGTAGGTGCTGGCGATACAGCAGCAGAAGAGGCGACTTATCTCGCAAAATTGTGTTCGAAAGTACACATGTTGGTGCGTCGTGATGAGTTCCGCGCATCTAAGGCAATGGTACACCGCGTCATGAATACATCGAATATCGAAGTACATTACAACTCTGAAGCTAAAGAGGTTTTAGGGGATGGTCAAGTGGTGACAGGAATCCGTGTAATCAATAATAAAGATCAATCTGAGAAAGATCTTGAAGTAACAGGTTTCTTCGTGGCAATCGGTCATAAACCCAATACGGAGTTGTTTACTGGCGTATTGGAAATGGATGAAACAGGCTATCTGATTACCAAGCCAGATAGTACTGCAACCAATATCCCAGGAGTCTTTGCCTGTGGAGATGTACAGGATAATATATTCCGCCAGGCGATCACCGCGGCTGGTACAGGTTGTATGGCTGCACTTGAAGCAGAAAGATATCTTGCTGCGAAAGAAAGCGGAGAATAAGATCCTCCAAATAGTGGATACCTTTGGGGTATCAGCTCTAGCGAGGATGAAATCTCAAAAAAAATGTAAACATAAGCCCGATTCAATATCGGGCTTATGTTGTTTTAGGCCATTATCCTCTACAATAATCCTATTGATAGCTTTTATCTTATGACAATAAATAAAGAACTGCCACTAATTCCCCCTGATTGATTCGTTTCACTGCGATAAACAGCCCTTTATAAGAAGATCATAAATAGTTTTCAAAAAGACTACTTATTTAGTAGTCTTTTTGAAAACTATTTATATATTTGTACTGTCGTTAACAATTGGCGTTGGCAACGAACATAAAATCTAGACTACAAATTTTGAACAAGTATGAAAAACGACTATCTAAAACCGCTAAAAAGCAACCTAAAATCTATCCCAACTTTTAATCTTTTCTTCTTCATTTGTCGAATGCGAATGTGTAGTTAAGCACAACCATCTTTCTTGTTTATAAATCATTAAACAAGCAATTCGAGTTTTAAAAAACAAGAGTACCAAATGGCGTTGGCACTTGTTTGCATATTCATATTAAATAGAACTGACAATGAAAAATTTCAGCGTACTTTCGTATGCTATTTTAGTCGTGCTTTTTCTCTATACATTCGTATTTGCGAAGGCGCAGCAACCTCAACCGATTATCAACGCGTCCCTAATAGGTACAGTTATTGACGCAACGACCAAAGAACCCATCGAGGGTGTGACCATACAGTTGGAGGCTGTTACACATAGCGTAAAAACAGATCAGAAGGGGAAATTCCAATTCGTAACTGGGCAAAAACTGCCTTTTACATTAATTTTAACTTTTGTTGGCTACCAGAAGAAAAGAATAATCGTCAACACATCACCAACAATTATTGAGTTGGTTCCTTCATCCGAAGATCTGGAGGAGGTCGTCGTGGTGGGATACGGAACTCAAAAGCGTCGTGATCTGACGGGAGCTGTGGCATCTTTGCCAGAAAATCTGCTCAGACAGCCTGTTTCTTCGCTAGATCAGACCTTGAAAGGAGGTATCTCCGGTGTTCAGGTTACACAAACTTCGGGACAACCTGGCGGAGGGGTGAGCATCCGTATTCGGGGTGGGGCTTCCATACAAGGGGGAAATGAGCCGCTGTATGTCATCGATGGATTTCCAGTCTACAACCAGACAGAAAGCACTGGCGTGGGAAGCGGCACCCCTGTCAATCCGCTGGCCAGCATAAATCCAGCAGACATAGAAAGCATTGAGGTCCTAAAGGATGCGGCTGCAACCGCAATATATGGATCTCGTGGGGCAAATGGTGTTATCTTGGTCACAACTAAAAAAGGTAAGGCCGGCCATGTACAATTGAACTACGACGGAAGTATAGGCGTACAGCGTGTTCTCAAGAACATTGATGTCTTGAATGCCCATGATTTTGCCATCCTTCGCAACGAAGCCTTATATGATGCTAATCCCAGCTTAGGTCCATATCAATATCGTAAACAGGCTGAGATAGATCAATTAGGCGAAGGAACAAATTGGCAAAAAGAAGCTTTTCGGACAGGTAACATACAAAATCATCAACTAGCGCTGTCCGGTGGTGCTGAAAAAGTACAGTATTTTCTCGGTGCCAATTATTTTGATCAACAAGGTGTTATCGCAAATACAGATTTCAAACGTTTGGGATTCCGTTCCAATATCAATGCAAATCCTTTCGATCGTCTACAGGTAGGAGCCAATTTATCTATCAATAAAACCAATGCACAGATTGCGCCAACGGGTATTGTCAATGCCTTGCTCATTATGCCGCCCACAGCAACAATCTACGAGCCAAATGGTGCGTATACGCTACGCAATCCATTTGAAAATATTTTTGCAAATCCCATTGCGACATTGAAAGAAACCACAAATACATCAAATGGTTTACGTATTCTAGGTACTTCCTTTGCGCAGTATCGTATATTAGAGGGGTTACAAGCTAAAGTGCTCTTTGGGGTTGATCTCAACAGCCGCGATGATAAATTCTATCTACCATCCTACATCTATGAAGGGAGCGGATCCAAAGGAGAGGCAAGTCTAGGGAATTTAGATGGAACATCCTGGTTGAATGAAAATACCTTAACCTATACCGGCGCTATCGGACAGCATAATTTTAATGCTTTGCTTGGTTTTACACAGCAGGAAAATAAAAATGAAGTATTCAGGGCTGGAGCACAGAATTTTGTTACAGACGATTTGCTTTTCAATAGTTTACAGAGCGGTTCCACCATTACACGCCCTTCTTCGGATAGCTACAATTGGGTGCTACATTCTTACCTGGCGCGGGTTAACTATAATTACGCAAATAAATATTATGCGTCAGCGAGCATACGTCGCGATGGAAGTTCGAGATTTGGTGCCGACAATAAATGGGGTAATTTCCCCTCCTTGGCATTCTCCTGGCGTGTAGTGAATGAGCCTTTTTTTAAGCAAACTTTTCCCGGCATCAGTGATTTTAAGATACGCACCAGTTTCGGTACCACCGGAAACCAGGAGATCGGTCAATACCAGTCACTTTCAACCCTGTATAGTTTAAATTACCTCTTTGGAAATAACGTGGTCACAGGCTTTGCATCGCAACGGGTACCCAATAAAAACCTGGGCTGGGAGACAACCTTTCAATATGACGCTGGTTTTGACCTTGCTGTCCTGAACAATAGACTACAGTTTACGATTGATTATTATTACAAAAAGACAAAGGATCTATTATTGAATGTAGAGATTCCCTGGACTTCGGGATATGCCACTTCATTACAAAACTTTGGTTCAGTTTCCAATAAAGGCTTGGAGTTTGGTTTGAAATCAAAAAACTTACAAGGCAATCTGAGCTGGAACACCGACCTGAATATTTCGTTTAACCGCAATAAAGTACTAACTATCGGTGATGGTGCGGTATCCTATATCTCAGGAAATTATATTATTAAAGTCGGCGAGCCCTTGGGTACTTTTTATGGTACCGTTACTGACGGTATTCTACAGTTGGGTGAGGAAAGTAGTAAAGGTGCATTGACGGGAAATGCAAATCCAAAGGCTGGGGATCGTTTATATAAGGATATCAATGGGGACGGTCAATTTACAACAGCCAACGACCGTACGCTAATTGGTAATGCACAGCCTGATTTTATATTCGGTATCAGCAATACTTTTTCCTACAAGGGGTTTGATCTCTCTTTCTTGATTCAAGGAACAGTTGGTAACGATCTACTGAATATCAACCGTCAAAATCTTGAGATGTTTACAGGACAACAGAATGCATCCATCGATGCGCTTGACCGTTGGACTACGGGTAATCCAAGTCAACTGTATCCTAGAGCGAAACTAGATCCCGCCCCCATATTTTCGGATCAATTTGTTGAAAGTGGTTCATTCGCACGATTGAAGTCCTTACAATTTGGCTATAGCTTTCCAAAAGAATGGTTAAAAAATGCACACATTACAGATCTGAATTTGTATCTGGCAGCGCAAAATCTATTGACCTGGACGAGCTATAAAGGATTTGATCCGGAGGTAACTTCGGGTAGCAATGTTCAGATTGGGACAGACGCCGGTATTTACCCGGCTGCCAAATCCGTTTCCCTTGGTGTATCCCTAACTTTTTAATTTTTACAGATCCCAATGAAAAAAATACAATTCCATCTTACTGTAGTATTGATTTTGCTGACAGGAATATCCTGCTCAAAATTGACTGAAACCCCCGAAAGCGCATTGGTTTCGGAGCAGTTTTACCTCAATCAGGGGCAAGCCGTTGCCGCAGTCACCGGTACTTATCGAAAATTGTATGAGACAGGGCAGTCCCTTTACAACAGCCTATTCCAAATTGGTGTGGAGATGGCTACAGATGATTATGAAGCTGGACCCAGAGCACGGAATGCCCATGTACGTGCCCTAAGCAATCTGACCCATGATGCCTCAAATGATCGAATGGAGCAACTCTGGAAACAGAGCTACGATGCAATCAATGCATCAAACCTAAACATTGTCCATATCGAAGCGATGACACAAAATCAGATTGATGCAACGGTACAGCAGCGTCTGATCAATGAGGCAAAATTTCTCCGTGCATTGCACTACTTCAACCTGGTGCGCTGGTTTGGTCCAGTTCCACTTGTGGTACGTCCTCTAGAAACCTTATCCACGCAAGAGTTGTATGTGACAAAGGCCTCTGAAGATGATGTGTATGCACAGATCATAAATGATCTGAAAGCGGCCTCCGGTCTACCGAATTATAAGAATTATAGCGATGCAGATAAGGGACGTGCTACATCCGGAGCGGCCAGAAGTCTTTTGGCTAAGGTATATCTAACCCGGGCGGATTGGACAAATGCCAAACTGATTGCTAAGGAGGTGATTGATGAAGAGGGGTATGCGCTTTTTCCGAGCTTCGCTGATGTCTTTGATATAGAGAAAAAGAATGGTGTTGAACATATTTTCTCGGCACAGTTTAAAGGGAACAGTGGCTATCAGGGCAATTCATTGGCCAGTCGTTCGGCACCAGCCGATATACCAGGTATCAATGGGGATTATGCCGACGCGCTACATGCCGAAGGTGGGCTTTACAAAAGCTTCGTAGCAACCGATAAACGTCTCCCCATCACATTTACAAGTGGCATGACATCACCTACTGACGGAAAATACTATGCATTGGCTAAGCCACAGTTCAATAAGTATTATGATGAGACTGTGGTCGGTAACCAGTCACAGTCTGCGAAGAATACACCCATCATCCGTTATGCTGAGGTCTTACTCATTTTTGCTGAAGCGGAAAATGAGTTAAATGGTCCCACGAAGGAAGCAAGAGATGCAGTCAACGCGGTACGTACACGGGCAGGAGTGGAGAACGTGCTGGATAAGGAGAATAAAGATAGTTTTCGGGAGCTTGTATTTGAAGAACGCCGGAAGGAATTGGTGTATGAGTACCAGCGCTGGTTTGACCTCGTACGTCGGGGAGCAAACTATTACATCGCAAAACTGAAAGCTGCAGGAAAAACAAACGCAGCAGCTAGACATCTTCATTTTCCAACTCCGCAGCGAGAGCTGAATTTAAACCCAAAACTGGTCCAACATCCGGATTGGTTGGCGAAATAATAAAAATATAAGTTCAACAAAACGAGATAAATTATGAAAACAGTATTTATTCTTTTATTGACCGGTCTAAGTTGCTTCCTGAATAGAAGTACAGCGCAGGATAAGCGGCCAAATATTGTCTTGATCCTGGTAGACGATTTGGGCTTTTCAGATATAGAGCCTTATGGTGGGACAGATTTTCATACACCAAATTTGACGGAATTAGCACAACAGGGCACGCGTTTTCAGGAGTTTTATAACAATTCGATCTGTGCCCCAACACGCGCAACATTGTTGACGGGGCAATATGCCCATCGTGCCGGTATGGGTTATTTTAACGTCAATCTCGGCTTGCCGGCCTATCAGGGATTTCTAAATCACGAATCGCGGACATTGGCCGAAATACTGCAAGGAGCAGGTTATTCGACTATTATTTCCGGAAAATGGCATGTCGGCGATGATAATGATCAATGGCCTGCACAACGTGGGTTTGAGCGCTCCTTTAATTTTGTGGGCGGGGCCTCCAATTTTTATGAAATCAATGATCCCGAAAATCCTACTGTACCCTTGTATCGAAATAACAAAGCCTTCTATCTACCTAAAAATCGGTATCTAACAGACGAAATCACTGATCAGGCAATTGGTTTTCTACGTGAGCAGGCACAGGATAAAAAACCATTTTTTCTATATCTCGCCTTTAATGCGCCCCATTGGCCTTTGCAGGCTCCGGAAGAGGAAACCCAAAAATATAATGGCGTATATCAACAAGGTTGGGACAGCCTGCGTGTGAAACGCTACGAAAATGCACTTCAAAAAGGTGTTTTTCCCAAAGGTCAGACTATCGCTGCAAAGGATTCAAGTGTGCAGGAATGGAACAAGCTTACCTATGATGAACAACAATATTGGCAACGTCGGCAACAAGTGTTTGCCGCAATGATCGATCGTGTGGATCAGAGCATCGGAAAAGTTCGACAGACATTAAAAGAACTAAAAAAAGATAAGAACACCATTATCATCTTTTTATCCGATAACGGAGCCCAAGGTGGTGAACGTAATCGCATTTATACATCCCGAAATACTGAAACCGTTGGTTTGCCAGGCTCCTATGATGTACAAAATAGCAGTTGGTCCCAAACAGGCAATTCACCATTGCGAAGCTATAAGGACAATCCTTACGAAGGCGGCATTGGTTCACCATTTATTGTCTGGTATCCCAAAGAAGTTAAGGCCAATGTTGTAAAACGGGGAACAGGACACCTGATTGATATTGCGCCTACATTGTATGATTTTGCACAAGCGAAATATCCATCGAAAGAAGGGGAGCTGACCACCAACCCACTACCAGGTATAAGTTTACGGCAACTACTGCATACAGACAAAAACCAGGTTGACCGCCAAGCACCCTTGTTTTGGGAACGGGCGGGAAACAAAGCTGTTCGATATGGTAAATGGAAACTTGTCTCCTTATTTAAGGAGGGAAATAAGCCGCAGCTTTATAATATCGACGAAGACCGCGGGGAAAATAGAGATCTCGCCGATCAATACCCTGAGATCGTCAAAGATCTCGAAGGTCGTTATGCAGTCTGGGCAAAAGAGAATGGTGTAGTAGATTATAGACTGCTGAAACCGACCGGTCAATTCCGCTAAGTGCAGGGAGTAACTGATTGATGTACAGGTGATTTAAATAGGTGAAGCCATCATGATTTATTCAAGTCCAGTGAGCCGAACGATTGAGCTCATTTTTACCAATGAGACCAACACTTATACCGCCAAAGGCAGCGTGAATGCCTTAATCTAAAAATAATTGATGAACAAATAATTTATACAGATGAAAAAGATAACATTATATATAGCCCTTATTTTTGGATGGGCAGGTACTGTTCTGGCACAAAGTAAAAAGCCTAATATTATCTTGATTCTCGCGGATGACCTTGGGTATTCAGATTTGGGTGCCTACGGCTCAGAGATTGCAACCCCCAATATCGACCGTTTGGCCAATGAAGGGATACGCCTGAAACAGTTTTACAATAACTCCATCTGCGCACCTACACGTGCATCGCTGATTACAGGGCAGTATCAGCACAAAGCAGGGGTGGGGTATTTCTCAAATGATCTGGGCCTACCTGCTTATCAGGGTTATATCAATGCGGAGTCGCTGACCATCGCTGAAGTCCTTCGCTCCCATGGCTACATCACAGCGACATCAGGCAAATGGCATGTATCTGGTAAAGGCAAGAGTCTACCTTGGGATCGCGGTTTTGACTTAGTTTTCCCGAGAGAGGAAAAGAATGCTGATTCGGGCGCTCCAACTTTCAATAAGGCAACAGATTCCTCGGGTTATCCCTTGGAAAGTTCCTTTTCCACAGAGCTGATCAATCGGGCAGCCGAGGGCTTTTTGGATCAGATCAAAAGTCAAGATAAACCCTTCTTTTTGTATTTGGCACATACTGCACCACATTGGCCTTTAGTTGCCCTGCCACAGGATATCGCCAAGTACAAGGGACGCTATGATAAAGGGTGGGAAAGTATCCGTCGTGAGCGTTTCGAGCGTCAGAAGCAATTGGGTATTGTTGAAAATGGGACAGCACTCTCTGTTGCTGATGAGGATATTTACGATTGGGAGCGTTTATCTTTTGATCAAAGACAGCTATGGGCCAAGAAAATGGAGGTATTCGCCGCGATGGTCGACCGTTTGGATCAGACTGTAGGCAAACTATTGCAAAAACTGAAAGACAACGGACAATTGGACAATACCTTAATCGTGTTTCTGTCTGATAATGGAGCACCTGCAGAGGATCTTGTTCGTTGGTTTCATGGTGCTCGATTAAATAATGGTCCGGTTGGCACGGTGGGCTCATTCGAATCACAAAGTAAAAACTGGTCCTATGCATCAAACACACCATTCAAGGCCTTTAAAGATTATACCTATGAAGGTGGTATCAACGCGCCGTTTATAGCTTGGTTTCCGGGCAAGATCGCACAGGGTATTAAAAAGGGTACTGGACATATCATAGATTTAGCGCCGACCTTCTATGAATTGGCTGGAGCTGTGTATCCAAAAGAATATCAAGGACATCAGGCGAATAAGCTTCCCGGGAAAAGCCTAGTTCCCGTACTGTTACAGCAGCAGGATACGGTCAAACGGGAAGAAGGTCTGTTTTGGGAACGGGCAGGTAATCGTGCCGCGCGGATCGGAAAGTGGAAATTGGTATCAACCTGGCCTTCCTATAAATGGGAATTATACGATCTGGAACAAGACCCCACAGAACGAAAAGATATAGCGAGCCAACATCACGAAATTGTATCACGCTTATCAACAGCTTATTTTCGCTGGGCAAAGGATAATGGGGTGGTGGATTTCATCGAATTGGAGCGCAAGGAACCTGTCAGTATGAAGGAATTTAGAGCAAGTAAAACCCAAGAAATCGCTGCACCAGCGTTTCGCTTTTAGGAGGGGGAAACATTGATAAAACTGAGCTTCAGGTATATGGGAGAACATGCAAATTGATCCGAAGAAGTCTAGACCAAACAAAAGAGCAGCAAATCCAAAGGATTTGCTGCTCTGCTATAACAATTGAACATACGATATTCAATTCCAACTGGGTTCAATTTTAGAAAGCTGACTTTTGGAATAATTGCATTCACTATTTGTTTTCTTCGACTTCAAATACTGTATCAATCTTCCAGGTACTCTTATCTTTGGAAGCTGCAACAGCCAGGCGATCGCAGCGTTCGTTCAAAGGATGACCAGCATGTCCCTTGACCCATACCAGCTTGACTTTATGTAATTTATAAACGTTCATTAAACGCATCCATAAGTCCTTATTCTTTTTTCCGGCAAATCCTTTTTGGATCCAGCCATAGACCCATTTTTTATCAATCGCATCAATGACATATTTGGAATCGGAATATACAGTAACCGCTTGGTTTAAATTTTTTAATGCTTCCAGCCCCACAATAACGGCCATCAGCTCCATGCGGTTGTTTGTCGTTTTTCGATAACCTCCTGAAAATTCCTTTTCGATCAGTTTCCCTTTAAATGCTTCGTTGTCGCCTGTATAAATGGTCCTCAAAATGGTTCCATAACCACCCGGTCCCGGATTTCCGCTTGATGCCCCGTCTGTATATAATTCGATCATACCCTTCAAACTTAGATAAATTTGCGTTGAAATACAATTATAATTGTGCCCATTGCCTCTACCGCTTGGTACTCTGTCACTAATATTGAGGAGTTATACGGTTTAGCAAAGCCTTCCTCGCTGTAATTTATCGCTTACACAATAGGATTCTGGCGATTTATATGTATTTTGCCGGCTTAAACTCGTTATGTAATTGATAATTTAGCTTTATGAAGTTTCAAAAGGTTTCTCTTTTTGTTCTTTTGGCGTCGACCTGTCTAAACGTCACCGCCCAGAACAATGTACCAGCACAAAAAATGGAATGGTTTGAGGATGCCAAACTGGGGATTTTTATTCATTGGGGTATTTACTCCGTTGATGGAATCTCAGAGTCGTGGTCATTCTTCAATAATTATATTAACCACGATAATTATATCAAGCAGCTTGATGGATTTACAGCTAAAAATTATAAACCTAAGGAATGGGCTAAATTGATCAAACAGGCTGGGGCAAAGTATACGGTTATCACGACAAAACATCACGATGGGATTTCCTTATGGAATACCAAAGCGGATAAGGCTATTACAACAGTGAAAGATGCCGCTGCAAAACAGGATGTTATTACACCATTTGTGCAAGCTATACAGCAAGAGGGCCTGCATACAGGTTTATATTATTCATTGCCAGATTGGAGCCATCCCTATTATGATGTGTTTACTCGCGCAAGAAAGCGTTATGAACTGGCCAAAGAACCCAACCGTTGGAACCATTATGTAGAATATTATCAGAAACAACTCAGTGAGTTATCACAGCAGTATAAACCCGAACTGATCTGGTTTGATGGGGACTGGGAGCATAGTGCCGAGGAGTGGAAAGCAAAGGAAACTCTGGCGCTGTTGCGTAAACATAATCCGAATATCATTATTAATTCGCGATTGAACCACCACGGTGATTACGAAACGCCTGAACAAGGTATTCCAGTAACTCGTCCAGAAACTAAGTTTTGGGAACTCTGCTACACCATGAACGACTCCTGGGGCTACCAGCCATTCGACAAGAAATACAAATCACCCAACATGATTATCCGCACCTTGGTTGATTGTATCTCGATGGGTGGGAATCTGTTGTTGGATATTGGTCCAAAAGCCGATGGAAGCATTCCTGAAGAGCAAATGAATATTTTGAAGCAGTTGGGAAGGTGGACAAATAAACACGCAACGGCTATCTATGGTACAAGAGCAGGTATTCCATTCGAGAATTATCAAGGAAAGTCCGCTTTGTCAAAAGATGGGAAAACACTTTATCTCTATGTATATGAGCAAAAACCACAATTACAGCTAAAGGGTTTGCTGAATACAGCTGTTTCGGAGCTTTCCGTTGTGGGGGATGCGGCTTCAAGGGTGACAGCAACGACTGCCGATGCAGCAATCCAATTGGATCTAACGAAAGTTAACTTCGACCAAGATGTTACTGTTTTGGCGTTGAAATTCAAGGATAAGGTTCAATGGCAAGCTCCTCAGGAAAAAGAGGTAAGTCTGGAAAATGTTTTAAACAACAAGCATATTGGTACTGCGTTAAATCAAATTGCGTCAACGCTGCATGTTGGAAAGAATATCTTCGATCATTCCGGTTTGACATTAGACGGTATGGAGACTAAGTTGCCTACGGGGAACCTGACAAATCCAACCGTGTTGGATTGGGTTAAAAAGCATGCTGAAGCACTTTATGAAACCGGAAAAGGCTTGCCAGAGGGACATTATGAAGGCTTAAGTGCACTTTCCAAGGATCGTCAGACCCTCTATCTTTTTGTGGAAGGAACTCCGACAGGACCTATTGCACTTAAAGGAATAAAGAATGGTATCGCACGTATTCGAGTCGTAGGTGAAGGTTCTATGATCAACCATGAGATTTTCAATAAGCTCTATTGGAGCAGTATTCCGGGGATAGTTTATATCCAGGCACCAAAAGAGCGTTTGGATAAAAATATGACAGTGATTGCGGTATTGTTGGATTCGCCTTTAGCATTGCACCGCGAAAAAGTAGGCGCAATTGAAAATAATCTGTAACTCCCTTTTATTAAGTTATTTCTAGCCCAAGATAATCCTATCTTGGGCTTTTTAGTTCTAGATGAATGGTAATATTTGATGTATATCTTATAAAGAGAAGCATTTTTTATACTAACTTAGGCAGATGAGTCTATCGTATATTTTTCTGTTGTCTTTGTCAACGGTTATGCTCTTAGCTTCCTGCAGTGCCGGAGATGGAAATAAAATGGAACGAGAACGGGCGGATTCGCTGTGCAATGAAGTAATCAATGGAAAATTAAACCTGGAGCAATTGGCGGAATCCGATGAATTTATGTATTTCGATGAAAAATATTTTCATGAGCCAGCCGATTTGAAGACAATTCCGGCATTTGATAAGGTACAGATTCAGCTTGTGACTTATCGGATTTACAAACATGTCAAACTTGTGGATAACCGATACCAATTTGCTGTAAAGCAAGCCAAGGATCTGCATATACCCAACAAAGCATTTGTCTATTACCAACGGTCTTTTGATGAGATGAACCGAAAGGCGGCTGCTAGCAAAGATTCGATTCGGTTGGAGCTTCCAGACAATTATGCTACTAGGTTGATAAAGGAATAAGACAGGTTGTTCATTATCAAAAGAAAATGTGTCTGAATCTATCAAAATCGGGAGATTTTCTTATTTTTAAAGCACTAAAAAGCCAAATGGAAAAGAAAAATATCGTTGTATTAACGGGAGCAGGTATTTCTGCCGAAAGTGGTATACCTACTTTTAGGGATGCGAATGGACTATGGGAAGGGCATGACGTGATGGCTGTAGCCTCCATCGAAGGCTGGAACAAAAATCCAGTACTGGTGCAGGAATTCTACAACCTTAGACGGAAAGCAGCATCGGCCGCACAGCCAAATGCAGCTCATCTCGCCTTAGGTCAATTAGAGTCAGCTTACCAGGTGACGATCATTACACAAAATGTAGACCTATTGCATGAGCGGGCTGGTTCCACAAAGATTATCCATTTACATGGCCGTTTGGACCAATCCAAGTCATCCCTTGATGATCGATTGATTTATCCAATTGAGGGGGACGAGATAAAGATGGGCGAACTCTGCGAAAAAGGTAGTCAACTGCGACCAAATATTGTCTGGTTTGGTGAGGCTGTGCCAGAGATTGAACGGGCGATGTTGCACGTTGCTAAGGCAGACATCCTGATTATTATCGGAACTTCGTTACAGGTTTATCCTGCCGCAGGACTTCGGGAATTTGCACCGAGCCATTGCCGATCATTTTTAATAGACAAACAGATCCCGAATAGTACAGCGTTGGGCCGTGTACAATGTTTTGAACAGGCAGCGACGGTGGCAGTACCAAATTTGGTAACACAGCTACTTCAGGAAGCCTCAGATAAAAGCTAATATAATAATGAATTATGAACCTGTCTTGGTTGTGAGTTAGATGGAATAAAATTTTTAAAAAATGAAAAGAATAATAGGATTGTTCTGTGGTTCTGTTTTGGCGATTTCCTGTCACAACAACTCGGAGGTAAAAGTAAACACAAGTACAAACAATGCGCCGATACAACTGGATAGCGCACAGGCAAAACATCTCCTTACATTGCCCTTGCACTGTATTGAAGTTGAATACCCTAACAAATTGGGACAGGTGCTTGGAAGTGATCAGGATTTGAAGGGACCACGGACGCTACACCCCATTTTTTACGGCTGTTTTGATTGGCATTCATCTGTCCACGGCTATTGGTCCATCGTGCGGATTTTGAAGCAATTTCCGGATTTGGACAAATCTGGAGCTATACGGAAGCAGCTTAATCACAATATCACAGCCGAAAATGCAGCAATAGAATTAGCTTTCTTCCAGGATAAAAATAATAAGAACTTTGAGCGGACCTACGGTTGGGCTTGGCTCCTGCAGTTGCAAAAAGAATTAATGACCTGGAAAGATCCAGATGCAGAACGTTGGGCAAAAATTCTGGATCCAATGGCAAAGCATATTATGAAAGCTTACCAGGAATATTTACCGAAATTGGTCTATCCGATCCGAACAGGCTATCACGACAATTCAGCTTTTGGTCTTTCATTGGCATTGGACTATGCACGGGGGACAAATAATGTTGCCTTCGAAAAATCGTTGACGACAAATGCGGTGAGACTATATGATCATGATAAAAACTGTAATATCTCTTTTGAACCCAGTGGTAGTGATTTCCTTTCCCCCTGTCTTGAGGAAGCGCTCTGCATGAGTGTAGTTTTAGGAGAGGACCAATATCGAAAATGGTTGAAAGATTTTCTTCCTGAAATTTTTAATCCGGATTTTAATTTGGAACCTGGTATCGTAAAAGATCGTACGGATGGACATCTGGTTCACTTGGATGGATTGAATTTTAGCCGGGCTACCTGTCTGAATGGCATCGCTAAGGCACTCCCTGAATTGAAGCATTTGCATGGTTTGGCCAATAAACATTTAAAATATTCATTACCCAATATCACTTCCAAAGATGATTACATGGGATCGCATTGGTTGGGTACTTTTGCCCTTTATGCGCTTTCTAAAAATTAATATACAGTCCTTATATTTCTATTGATATAAGGACTGTATTTTACATGTTTTTCTCACCCCATTCATCCATGAGGACCAAAATTTTTTCCAGTGAGCGACCAAGATCGGTCAGTTCATATTCTACTTTGGGCGGTACCTGTTGATAGACAATTCGATTAATCAGCCCGTCTTGCTCCAGTTCTTTCAATTTAGCAATGAGCATGCGCTCCGAAATGCCAACCAATCTTTTTCGCAACTCACCATAACGTAGTCTTTCCTCATGGAGGAGATAAGACAGCATATTTATTTTCCATCTTCCACCAATAGTAGATAAGGTAAATGCAATACCACAATGATCTTTCCAATAAGTTTCATTGATTGTGTTGGTGGAATTCTCTTTTCTATTGTTCATACTTACTTTTTTGTTGGTATCATACAATTTGGTACGTACTGTTATTCATGCAATTTAATAAAGAAATTTGTAGCTCATCTAATAAAATATAAAAATGGAAACTATAAAATCTATTGTTCATTGGTTGAGTTATGCCTATTACCTATACGTATTTGGTTACGCTTCATTGTTTAAAGTCTTTCAGAAACAGTCTATGATGCAGAGCATGGATTCATTAGGCTTTAATAAAACATGGACGTTGGGCATTGGAATAGGAGAGTTGTTTGGTGTTATACTTCTTCTGATCGGTTTATACAAACCAGAGTTTAAGAATATCGGTATCTTGCTTCTGTTTCCGTTTGCCGTGGGAGCGTTGACAGCACATATGGCTCATCAGGAATACCATCATTTCTATAATTCACTAATCATGTGTGTGCTGAGTATTGTCTTATTGGCGACGGACAAACAGTTTAAAATCACCCTCTAGCTTTTTTGTGTAGCATAAATCGAAATTAATTGAAATATATTCATGATTTGTGCTACTTTTTGATTGCTTTGATCAATACTATCTGAGTGTTTTATTTGGCTTTATTGCTGTTTAAAATAGCTTTAGATGAAATTTCAAGAGCAATAGTGCAATAGTAATGAAATATGTCTTATCAAAATGTAAAACTAATCCCTTTTTAGCAACCTTATTATTCTTGATTAACAGTGGTGTCCTAAATAGTCGTTATTAACAGATAATAGCCTTTTTCTACACCTAGTTTCAAGAAAATGTCTGCACGGACTATTTATTTCGAGGTCCAATCTAAACAATATAGGTCGCGCGATGGTTTACTTACGGGATTTACTCATAAGCGTCAGACGAAGTTTCAAATAGATTTGTTATAAAACATATGATAGAAAAAAACAATTCAAAAAAGATCAACGACCATTTAGCTAATGAACGTACATTTTTAGCTTGGATAACGACGAGTTTGGGGATCATGGGCTTTGGTTTTGTTGTTGTTAAATTTTCCTTATTTATACAACAGGTAACACTCATGCTCAGCTCAAAAAAAAAGATCGATATTGAACATGAATATTCAGGTATCGTTGGAGTTTCAATTGTTATTATAGGCTCAATTACTGTCGTATTAGCTTATATCAAATATAGAAAAGTGGCCAAACAAATTGAGACGGAAAGCTTTACTTATGGTTCTTATGGTATTGCTTTGATGTCTACATGTTTTCTTATTATCGGTCTTCTCCTCGGATGGCATTTGATTGATAGCTTGTAAAATCAACCTCTGCCAATTGGATTATGCGATTTGCCGTTGAGCCTATCTCAGAAATCTCAAGAGTTGAAATCCCATGACTGGTGTTACGGATATTAAATGAACTGCAACGAATTTTAAAAGAATACTTAACAGGTGAAAATATCTATTTACTTTGTATGATGCAACAGGATAAATATGGTAAAAGTTCAATAGATATGGTGAAATTGATAATGGTTTTGCTATTAACGGTAATATGTGGTGGGGGATGTGCACAGGAAAAAAAAGAGAGGGCGATGTCAACAACTAATCGTATAAGCTATCATTCAGAAAAAGTTCGCAGATTCAAAGATGAACCTCTTTATCAACTGGAAGTTGAAAGCCTATTTAGTTTCAGCGTATTGATAAATGGTTGTCCGGTTTATTCCAATTTCGATAAAATTCCGGGAACGGCGAGGATAAATATCAATCCCTATATTCTTCAAAGTGGACAACAACAAGTTACCATTGAACTTTATCCAGGTTATGATGATCAAGGAATCAGTAAGCCCTTTCTTGAAGCAGGTGATAAATTTACACTCAAAATAGAGAAAACTGGTTGGGGGAAAGATGGTCTTTTAAAGGAGCCCGAAGAAATTGTGTATTATAAGGCTGTTGACGAAAAAGAGGATTTAACCAAACGAACAGCATATAAAACCGATATTAGCTTTACCGCCATTGTTCCCTATCAACTTGCAGGATGGAAGAACGGACAAGATTTGACTCAGTTGGATCCTCAACAGCTCGAAGAGCAGGTACTTGGTTTTTATAAGGAGATGATAGCTGTTTTTGAAACAGGTGACTACGATGATTTAAATGCACGATTTTTGAAGGCAGATGCTGAATGGTACCAATCTGAGTATTTTTCCCAAGATATAATTAGTAAGTTTCAAACAGTGAAAGGTCGAAAAGGTAAATCTGTCGCAACAACGTTTTCGAACCCGAAGCCAAATTCCCTGACATTTTATGCATTGGAGGATTACATCATGAAATTTTATGCTGAGGGTAGAATGGTTCGACTTGAACCACGAAAAGGTGTCAATAGGGGAGAATCTTTATTGGGCTATATGGATACAGATAAAAATGGTATGAACAGAAAAACATTCGTAGATATGCTGTTATACATTCCCAAAGGAGAAACGGCATTGCAAATTGTAAGATAAATCTTGATTCAGGTTATCCTTTATTGTTGTTTCTATATGCATTGTCTGATCGATCTGTACATACAGCTTTGGGCATCCAAAATAATAGAATAAAAAATAGAAAGGCTCTCTTCATGTTACTTGTTAGTGAATATCGTTTCGTACGTTTAATATAAGACCAAAATATTCGTTGTTATCAAATGTTTCAACAGATGTTTGTTGGATAAAATAGCAAAAAAGAATATATCCTGTAATCCTTCGTAAATAAAAAAATACTTGTCAATTTTTCGGTTGTAGAAGGAATGTATTCGCTATAGATTTGTTCTATCATTATAAATAATCGCATTATGGAATTAAGTTTCGAACAAATGTATCAGGCTATCATTGATAAAGATGTCAATTATGAAGGTATATTTTTTACTGCTGTAAAGACAACAGGTATCTTTTGTCGGCCTTCTTGTACTGCCCGGAAACCCAAACCTGAGAACATCGAATTTTTTAAATCAACCAAAGAATGTATCCTGCATGGATATCGCGCATGCAAGGTATGCCATCCACTTGAGATGTTAAGTGAAACACCTCTATACATCAAAGAAATTATAGCCGAATTATCAGCCGATCCGAGTATAAAGTTCAAGGACTACGATCTGCGTCAACGTTGTATTGAACCAAGCCAGTTGCGACGCTGGTTTATGAAAAACCATGGCATGACCTTTCATGCTTATCAGCGGATGTTTAGAATAAATTCGGCGTTTAAAAAAATCCAAAATGGCGCTTCTGTGACCGATGTAGCTTTCAACTCCGGATTTGAATCCCTTAGTGGCTTTGGTGATTCCTTTAAACATATTTTTGGAGTCTCTCCTAAGAATAGTAAAGAGCAAAGTATGATTGATTTAAAGCGAATAGAGACTCCGCTAGGCACCATGTATGCCTGCGCCGTACCAGAGGGCGTATGTTTACTCGAGTTTACAGATCGGAAAATGCTCGAAACAGAGTTCAAAAATCTTGCGAAAGCGCTCAATGGAACGATAGTACAGGGCGATAATCCCCATTTTCCCTTGCTAGAAAGGGAACTTCAAGCTTATTTCGAAGGTCGATTAAAAGAATTTACAGTGCCACTGTTTACACCAGGTTCGGATTTTCAAAATACGGTATGGCGGACGTTGAGAGAAATCCCATATGGGCAAACAAGGTCGTATAAACAGCAAGCACTTCATATCGGAAAACCCGAAGCGCTACGGGCTGTCGCAAATGCCAATGGAATGAATAGGATTTCCATTTTGGTGCCATGCCATAGGGTGATCGGTGCCGATGGCAGCCTAACCGGCTACGGCGGCGGTATCTGGCGAAAAAAATGGTTGCTGGATCTAGAAAAGCAGCAACACTAATTCCTGTATTTCCCAATTTATTAACATCCATTCTATTTCCATGAGTACGACTATTAATAAGTGGTATGCACTTCTTATTGTGCTTACTGCACCTTTACTGTATGTTATTGATATATTTATCATCAATATTGCCATACCAACAATCAAAAGTAGCCTGCATGCATCTGATGGTGAAATACAGCTTGTTATCGCATCCTATTTATTGGGTAGTGCATGTTTTCTGATCATTGGTGGGCGAGCGGGAGACTTTCTAGGCAAAAAGAAAGTTTTCTTTTGGGGGATGTTGGCCTTTACAATAACCTCTTGCATCTGTGGACTAAGTCAAACAGCAGCACAGCTAAATATTGCCCGTTTTTTTCAAGGTGTGAGTTCCGCTTTTATGGTTACCCAATCAATTTCTCTGATTCAATTGTTGTTTATAGATACGAAAGAAAGAGCTGTTGCTATTGGATGGTATGGTATAACCTTGAGTATTGCGGCTATAATCGGACAGGTATTGGGAGGATATCTGGCCCAAACTTATTTCTTTGTTGAAGGTTGGCGTTTGATATTTTTTATTAATCTTCCTGTTGGAATCCTTTCGCTTTTGGCGATCCATAGGTATTTGACAGAAACGGTGAAAACTGTGAAGGGTAGATTTGATTACCAAGGTGCTTTTGTGCTAACAATCGGACTAGCCTGCCTAATCTATGCATTGACAGAGGGACGGGAAAATAGCTTTCCTTGGTGGTTTTATGTGTTGTTTATCCTGTCACTTGTATTCTTGATCTTGTTTGTTTTTATTCAGCAAAAGAAACGATTAAATGAACAGTATCCACTGATTGATCTTTCACTGTTCAAAATAAAGGATTTTAGAATTGGCTTATTTGCTGTATTATTCCACTTTATGCTTCATACTGGATATTTATTGATAATCGCTGTGTATTTACAAAGTGGATTAGGGATAACGGCATTAACATGTGGTTTGTATTTTATTCCACATGCGATTTCCTTTATGTTGTCTTCTCAAATTGCTTCGAGGTTACTTCCGAGGTTTGGCAAGGCAGTTTTACAATTGGGATTAGCCATCATATTGCTTTCGTTTTTAATACAGATTTTCTTTTTCACAGCGCAGGACAAGCCGTTCATGTCGATGCTTTTTTTAGCACTCTATGGTCTTGGAAATGGCTTTGTATTACCCTTTCTCTTAAATGTTGTTTTAAATAATATCCATGAAAAAGATGCAGGTGCTGCTTCAGGAGTATTTTCAACATTTCAGCAAACAGCTTCGGCTTTGGGAATCAGCGTTATTGGTGGTATTTTTTATACAGTATTGGACACAGGGCGCTATCTTGCGAACTATCTGTTCGCTTTACAGTCCGGGCTAACAGTATGTATCGTCTTCTTAATAGGGGTGTGGCTAATGTTATGCCTATTACCGAATGCGCAAAGGACATAACATTTCTTAGTTGATCCACAGGGCGGGAAATACCCTCAGGTAATAACTCTTGTCAAGCCAATTCTTTATGCATACTAGTAATGATTTAATCCTCTTTTGAACATCAATTCGTAGGACTGATGTTCAAAAGTAAGATTAGCTTTTCATATTCATTCTTTCTTCCTGAAGATCGAGTATGCGAAGATGTTTTCTGATAATTTCTTCATCCAACAAAAGCTCTTCACGATTTTTATTGATCAACCACATTCTCTGAGTTTCTAGGATGTCGATATAGATTTTTCGGTATTCAGCGTAGTTAATGATGATTTCCGAGCTGGTCAATTGGTTTTCATATTTCTGCAACTGATCCTTCAATGTCGGAAAGCTGTCTACTTTGTCAGCGTAATCTTTACGAATTTTCTCTACAGCCACTTGAGCAAGTTTGTTTTGGATTTCGTAATCAATTTCCTTTTCTGTCCGGACAAAATCTCGATCTATTGGCGGAAATTTCTTTAATAGAAAAGGGAGCGTAAGTCCCTGTACAAGCAACGTTAACAGAATAGCGACAAATGTGATAAAAAGGATCAGATTTCTTTGTGGGAAAGGAGCTCCATTCTCTAAAGTTAGGGGGATTGAAAGTGCCGCAGCCAAGGAAACTACGCCCCGCATTCCGGTCCAACCAATGATCATTGGCGTTTTCCAGCCTGGAGACTGTGCATCTGCAACAGTGATAAAGTTCCGCATCACTAAAGTGGTAATTACTGCCGCATAGCCCGCTAAAATTCGTACAACAACGAGCACTGCAGTAACTGCAACTCCATAACCAATTGCGGTGTAAATATCAGTATCCCCTAAACCGTTCACAATTTCGGGTAAATCCAAACCAATGAGCATAAAAACAATCCCGTTTAGCAAAAAGCAAAAACTTTCCCAGACTGTTACCGTGCGTATTCTGGATGCGCTACTCAAAAAATCGTGACTGCGGTAGGAGAGAAACAACCCACCACTTACCACTGCCAAAACTCCGGAAGCATGAAGCTCCTCCGCCGCCAGATACATTGAGAACGGCGCAATGAAAGTCAGCAATATATCTGTGTTTGGATCGGTTGGTAGGATTTTGTGCATTTTCAAGAAAATATACGCAAGTGTAAGTCCGATACCTACGCCACCGATGCACATCCAGATAAAGCTGCCAGCGGCCTCGTACCATACAAATTGTCCCGTTGCGGCGGCAATCATTGCAAATCGGAAAATAATCAGCGAAGAAGCGTCATTCAGCAAGCTTTCGCCTTCGAGAATTGAAGCCAGTCTTTTCGGTACTTTTACAAATTTTAGAATTGCACCTGCGCTTACTGCGTCAGGGGGAGAAACTATTCCGCCCAATAAAAATCCCAAGGCTAAAGAGAATCCGGGAATAAAATAGTTTGCAAAAACTGCAACCGATAATGCAGTGAAAAATACAACGACGAAAGCAAAACTAAAGATAATCCTGCGCCAGCGCCAGAGTTCTTTCCAGGAAGTTGACCAAGCGGCTTCATACAATAATGGTGGTAAAAAAATAATAAATATTAATTCAGGTTCGACTTTTATAGGCGGTACTCCCGGAATAAAGCTTATTAAAAGTCCCGCCAACACAAGCAAAACAGGATATGCAACCTGAATTTTTTTTGCCAGCATGATGAGCATGGTAATCAACAGAACCAAAAAGAGATAGAATGCGAAATTTTCTAACATGTATTCGTTTTAGATACATAAATATATATTAAATTTTTAAAAACATTTAAAGCCCATTTAAAATTTAGACCGAAATAAAAGCTGTGGAACTTTCCGCGCTATAGTTAGATAATATTCGTTTGTAGACTCTTGACTACCATGGCATAAAAATGACGCTGATCAGTCAGAAAACACTAAAAAGTTGGTGCCGTTGTTTTTAAGTCAGAATTCAGGAAGTCATCGATCATCGGAACTAACCAATCCATGCGGTACATCATACCAATATGTGTTGTCCCGGGTAGGATGGCCAGACGAGATTTATATAATCCATGTATATCACCCATTTTTCCACCACCCAAGGCACGAAATAATGCTAATGCATGTTCATACTGTATGCCATCGGCATCACCAATAGCCATAAATAGGGGCGCTTTTATTTTGTTTGCCTCTTTGGACCAGTCGTAAGGTTCCAGGTCAATGCTAATTACCTTCTTTACAAATTCGGGGAAATGTTTTGGATCATTGCCAAGACTGTCGTATTGCTTCTCAATGGGTGAACCTTTAAATATATCCGCAGTTATCGATGAGTAAGATGCTTCCACATCGGGCCACCATCCATCATGTGCGTAACTGCCAGACAGAACGATAAGTCTCCGCACCTGTTCGGGATGCCGTATGGCCATCTGAAAAGCCACACCACCGCCCATACTATAGCCCAAAATGTCGGCACTATCTATTTGAAGATGTTTCAATAGGCCAGATACATCATCTGCCATACCCTCATAACTAATTTTTCGCGCAATGTCTCTGGTACGTCCGTGTCCCTGCATTTCCGCAACAATTACTTTTCGCCCCTTAAACATTGGGATGGCATGAGACCAGTTTAATGGAATCGTCATGTAGGATCCGTGAAGTAATACTAGAGGTTTACCTTCACCATAAACTTCATAATACATTTTTAACCTATTTACATCAACATAACCGGCTTCTGATGGTGTAGCTGTTTTAGCAACTGATGAATTTTCTGGCGAGCCTGTTCGGTTGTTTGTCTGTTGTTGACAGGATATCAATAACGCAAAAACTAGCATTATTATTAGCCCTAATGTCTTTTTTGTTTTCATATTTGTCTTATTGTTAAAATATTATAAACAAATCTATTTGTTTTTTATATTGGGCTTAGGTTGGATATCCGACAAATTCAAGGGGGAAAAACGACAAAAGGACACTGGAAACAAGTTTGATCTTTTTTGTCTATGAAACCTATCAATTCAAATATCGGCGAAAAATAGCAAGATATAGACAAGGCATAGGCCTCATTGTTTTAGTGTCCTTAACACTATTACTTTTTAGTGGATATTTTATGGAGTTTGCATTTTAAAATTCGGAGAAATTGAAAAAACAGACATACTTTGTGCACGCATTTTTTTCATTATTTTAGTGAAAAAAGTGGAACATCGAACGTTCCAGTATATTTAGAGGCAGTTAGAATAATCGGTCAACCATGGGAAATACCGTTGCGGAAATGCTAGAAATGTATGGACTTAGTACAGCTGAGAGCTTGATCGATAGCTTGGGTGCTACTTGGAATGAAAACGAAATTAGGGAATATTGCTGGCAGGTACTGAGAACTTTTCCTGATCTAAAAAAGGAAAACTGGTCAACAGGAATAGAAGGCGGTGATTATATCTATAGTTTATCTGGTCATTATGTGTTTATTACAGATGATATTTGGAGTTTCAATCTGATTGCCGAGAGACCTGTGCTGGAGTTATTGGTCGAACAAATGATTGGCTTAAATAAAACAAAGCATAATGATATTTAACATTGATAGCTGGGGCCACGGATCCTTGTCATATCGTTCGATTCTGAACACTCGGTGTTCGATTATGATCAATCTTTGATCATTAATATATTGTAGTGTCTTGTTTAACAGTAGTATACTGTTTTGGCAAGCGAGTTGATAACGAAGTTAATCGAGAAAATTGTGGAAAAGATGAAGCGGAAATCATCCGCTTTTTTGCAACAAAAACCGAAAAAAGCGACATGAATTATATTATTCGGAGTCTAAAACTTAACATCTTATGAAGATCATAAAATCTTTGCCTATTGCCCTTATTTTTGGACTAATGGTTTCAACAGCTAGCGCGCAAACCGAAAGTCGGCTCCAAAAGGAAATTTCCAGTGTTGAATCAGGGTTGATACCACCTGTCCGCTTTGTGGGGGAGCGATCTTGGGATATTGCCTCACGCATGAAGTTTTATAATATTCCTGGTGTGAGTATAGCAGTTATCAAAGATTCTAAGGTCATCTGGACTAAGACCTACGGTGTTGTAGATTTTGAATCCAAGGCTCCAGTTACCGCTAAGACATTGTTTCAGGTTGCTTCGATGAGCAAGCCTGTCAGTGCTTACGCTGCGCTAAAGGAGGTAGAACTTGGCAAATTAACTTTAGATACGGATGTAAATTCATTTCTAACCTCATGGAAAGTCCCCGAAAACGAATGGACCGAAAAGGAAAAAGTCAGCCTCAAGAATATAGTCAGCCATACTGCTGGTTTTACAGTAAGTGGATTTCCGGGATATAAGGTAACAGATCCTATTCCCTCGGCAGTAGAGGTATTGAATGGAGGTAAACCCGCCAACACCCCTGCGGTATTTGTCGATAAACTTCCTGGAGCTAATTTTCGCTATTCAGGAGGTGGATATACCGTGATGCAACAGATGCTTATGGATATCGAGAGGAAAGATTACACAAGCATTATGGATGAGAAAGTGCTATTGCCATTGGGAATGAAGAATAGCACTTTTGCGCAACCACTTCCAGCTGCACAAGCAGAGTATGCCGCCACAGCCTATTCCGCAGATGGAAAGCCTGTTGAAGGACGATATCATGTTTATCCGGAGCAGGCTGCAGCGGGATTGTGGTCTACAGCTGAAGATTACGCCAAGTTTGTGATCGATATTCAACATACGTTGGCAGGCAAAAGCAGTACAGTTATTTCCAAAAAGACAGCAGAAGAATTTACCAGCCCTTTCATTGAATCCTTTATCGGTCTAGGGCTATTTATTGAAAACTATGCCGGAGCAGTTTACTTTTGTCATGGTGGCTGGAATGAAGGTTTTAGTTCTTATTCTATTGGGAGCAAGACTAGTGGAGACGGGGTTGTCGTATTGACAAATACCAACAAACCTCTATTTATTAACGAACTCGTTCGAGCTGTCGCTTTAACCTATCAATGGCCCAATTACATTGCTCCAGCTAATAAAATTTTACCGTCAACCTCACAAGAGTTAAGTTCCTATATCGGACGTTATCGTGCTGATAAATATGGATTAATCAAAGTCTATAAAGAAAATAATAAACTGATGGCCATACAAAATCTAGACACGCCTGTCGAACTGATTAAAGTGGGGGTAGATACATTTGCTATGCATGACTGGGATTTTAAAATGGCTTTTGTAAAAGATAAAGCCACAGGTAAGGGGGAGCTTGTTCAGGTTTTGCGTGATAAAACAATCCATGCCAGAAATCCAAAACTTAATGAGGACGATATTATTCCGCTGGAGCTGATTTTAGGAGGTCATTTTGAACGGGGAGTAAAAGCTTATCAACGTGCACAACAAGAGGATAGTGGGCATCGGTTGCTTTCAGAAGGTTTTCTGAATGGCACAGGCTATGAGCTCCTTTCCCAAAAGAAATTGACTCAAGCGATCGATATTTTTAGGGTAAATACGATTTTATACCCGAAGAGCGAAAACGTATATGATAGCCTGGCAGAAGCTTATCTCAAAGCGGGCAAAAGAGACAAAGCAAAGCAGAACTACATAAAGTTGCTTGAAATCAATCCTAAAAACGAAAAAGTAAGTAAGATTTTAGAAACCTTATAATAAAAGTGTAATCAACCAATTTTTTGCTAATTTGCACACATGTCAATGCAAGCA
>RCUL01000152.1_pt1 | contig 58159 bp, 50 predicted proteins | sample 2167521 | NCBI WGS metagenome assembly RCUL01 (sample SAMN09932745, study PRJNA488358) | compost metagenome | feature: garden; material: soil; isolation source: compost soil in acetic acid-enriched culture | place: Germany: Experimental Botanical Garden Goettingen | collected 2016-01-27
ATTAAAGACGGATATCAGATTCAGATTGATCAAGCACATATTTTAAGTCATATAAAACATGGGCTTTTTTACCTAAAGCACGAATCTCTGTTGCTCCCATGACTTTAAATTGCTCATGCGCAACCGCTAAAATGACAGCATCATAAGTATCTTTATTAACTGCTTGTACGGGTGTAATCGCATATTCATGCACCGCTTCTTCACTGTCTACCCAAGGATCATAAACATCCACATCCATATGGTATTCATTCAACTCATTCACAATATCAATAATTTTAGTATTACGAATATCAGGACAGTTTTCTTTAAAGCTCAAACCAAGGACCAATACTTTCGCACCCTCAACCTGAATCTTTTTCTGAATCATTGCTTTGACAAGCTGAGTGACCACATAAGCACCCATTGAATCATTTAAGCGACGTCCCGCTAAAATAATTTCTGGATGATAACCAATCGACTGTGCTTTATGGGTTAAATAATACGGGTCAACACCAATACAATGCCCACCGACAAGACCCGGACGGAAGGGTAAGAAATTCCATTTCGTCCCTGCTGCTTGCAATACCGCTTCGGTATCAATACCCATTTTATTGAAAATAATGGCAAGCTCATTAATTAAGGCAATATTGACGTCTCGTTGTGTATTTTCAATCACTTTTGCCGCTTCTGCCACTTTAATGCTAGACGCTTTATGTGTGCCTGCTTCAATGACCAAGTTATATACTTGATCGACAAAATCAGCGACTTCAGGGGTAGAACCTGAGGTGATTTTTAAAATATTGGTAACTCGATGTAATTTGTCACCTGGATTAATGCGCTCAGGGCTATAACCTGCAAAGAAGTCTTGGTTAAATGTTAATCCTGAAACTTTTTCCAATACAGGGATGCAGGTTTCTTCAGTTGCCCCAGGATATACCGTTGATTCATATACAACAATATCACCTGCATTAAGTACTTGACCAATGCTAGTAGAGGCTTTTACAAGCGGGGTTAAATCCGGTTGTTTAAAATCATCAATTGGTGTCGGAACAGTAACAATAAAGAAATTACAATTTTTTAAATCTTCTAAATTTGCTGAATAGCTCAGTTGACTGGCTTGAGCCAATTCTTCTTTTGATACCTCTAAGGTATGGTCCTGCCCACTTTTTAACTCATCAATCCGTTTTTGATGAATATCAAAACCAACCACGGGTACTTTTTTACCAAATTCCACAGCAAGTGGTAAACCCACGTAACCTAGTCCAATAATTGCAATTTTTAGTTCAGAAAGCTGTAACATCGACTTAAGCCTTATATAATGTATTTATGTATATTGATAGTGCCATTAAAATTACGACACAATATAACAGAATTTTTTTAATATATAATTAAAACATAATAAAAAATAAAAATATTATGATATTAAAAATTTATAGGCCTATTACTTAATATTAAAAATATTTTAACTAATATTTTTAAATTAGATAAAGAATACTAAAAATTATTTTTTCTATTATAACCATCAACATAGTTCGTTAATATCTGTATCAATCTATTTAAAGATTTCTGTTCACGAGATATATCTCGTAATTCTTTAAAAACTATATTAATTTTTTCAAATTCATATAGTTTTTCATAAGACTTCAGTATCCGCTGATGATTCGTATACTCTATATTTTCCTGATCAATCAACAACTCTTCATACAGCTTCTCACCCGGTCTTAAGCCCGTAAACTGAATTTCAATATCGCCATGACCTTTTTCATCCATCGGTTTAAAGCCACTCAAACGAATCATTTGCTTGGCTAAATCGACAATTTTTACTGGCTCCCCCATATCCAACAAAAAGACATCACCACCCGTTCCCATTGCACCTGCTTGAATCACCAGCTGCGCTGCTTCAGGAATGGTCATAAAGTAACGTGTCACATCTGGGTGCGTGACGGTAATAGGTCCACCAGTTGCAATCTGCTTTTTAAAGAGTGGAACGACTGAACCAGAAGAACCCAATACATTACCAAAACGTACAATACTAATCTGTGTTTTCGGATTCGTTGAAGCTAAACCTTGGCAATATAACTCTGCCATGCGTTTTGATGCACCCATGACATTGGTTGGACGCACTGCTTTATCGGTCGAAATTAAAACAAAAGTTTCGACCCCTTGATTTACTGCTGCATCGACACTTCTTGCCGTACCAATCGAAGTGTTATAAATCCCTTCAAATGGATTGGCTTCGACCAAAGGTACATGCTTATAGGCCGCTGCATGGTAAACCGTTTGTACTTGATACTCTGCAATCACGCGTTCTAATTTGGCCTGATTCGTCACTGAGCCAAGAACGGGAACCATCTGCACAGCTAAATTTTGCAATTCACGGTCAATCGAATACAGCGCAAACTCTGACATCTCAAATAGTATTAAAAGCTTCGGCTGATGCTTAACAATCTGACGGCACAATTCCGAGCCAATAGACCCCCCGGCTCCAGTGACCATTACGACTTTGTCTTTAATATTTTTTTCTAGCAGCTCTGCCTTTGGTGGTACAGGATCACGGCCAAGTAAGTCAATAATATCCACTTCACGGATATCCGAGACTTTGACCTGACCATCAACCAATTGGGTCACACCCGGCAATTCCATAATTTTAACTTCGGCCAGCTCAAAGGATTCTATTATTTCTTTTTTTCTTGCTCGGCCTACAGATGGCATGGCCAATAAAATTTCTTCAATCTGAAATTTGCCTAATTTATTTGAGACACGTTTGGGTGAATAAATGCTTAAACCACTTAACGATTGCCCTTGCAGTGATGCTTTATCGTCAATAAAACACACGGGCAAATAATCATCTGATCGAAATAAAGCGGCTGCAATTTGTTGACCTGCAAGCCCCGCCCCATAAATCGCAACCCGTTTACGGTTTTGTTTTTTTGCAAAGGTTTTAAGCGTTGCATAACGAATCACCGCGCGACTCCACCACATCCACGAAAACAGCATAAAGCCATACATGAGTGGAATACTCATCGGAATAAAAGCCAAATCTAACTTTTTAATGGCATATAACCCCACAATTTGGATAAATGTCGCGATGGAGATCCGCAGTAAATAATCTTCATTAAATGAACGAACAATCGCACTATAAATACCAAGCAAGGCAAATATTAAAACACCAAACATTCCGACATAGAGATACCAAAAATCAAGCCCTTGCATTACAGGCACATTTGGCTTTGCCAAACGTATGGCATACACCAACCACATGATTAAAGGTAAGATACAGACATCCATCGCCACGAAAACAAGTTGTTTTTGACGACGTGGCAAAGATGCTAAATATCGAATAATGTCTTTCACTAAAAGCTCTAAATTGGAGAAACGTCAGAACACGCAATGGCCCAGATTATACGCCAATTTCACTTTAAATTTTTGCGATTACAGCGTGAATAGCAGCAATGGTTTTTTGCATACTCTGTTCCGATAAGGTTGGATGCACCAAGAACATCAAACTTGTTTCACCAAGTTTTTTGGCATTTTCCAAACGCTTTTCAGGGCGCCAAGGCGTATGATCAAATGCGTGCTCTAAATACACTTCTGAACATGAACCACTAAGGCATGGTACACCTAATGCATTAATGTCCTGCATAATGCGATCACGCGACCAACCTTCTGGCAAATTTTCAATATTCACTTGGACATAACATTTATAACATGCATGCACATAATCATTTGACGGGCGATGCACAGTAAAATAAGGACTATTTTCAAACGCATTTAAAATAATATCGGTATGATCCGTACGCTTTTTTGTCCATTCTGGCATTTTGGTCAACTGAATCCGTCCAATCACCGCTTGCATTTCCATCATGCGCCAATTGGTGCCAAAGGAATCATGTAGCCAACGGAATCCCGGTGGATGCTGCTTATTGTAAATGCTGTCAAAATTTTTGCCATGGTCTTTATATGACCACATTTTTTTCCATAATTCTTCATCGTTGGTGGTGACCATACCGCCTTCTCCACCCGTGGTCATGATTTTATCCTGACAAAATGACCATGCGGCAATATGACCAATTGAGCCTGCAAGTTTGCCTTTATATTGTGCACCATGCGCTTGCGCACAGTCTTCTATGACATAAAGACCTTTATCGCGAGCCAATTGCATGATTGGGTCCATATCACACATCCAACCTGCCAAATGCACACAAATAATCGCTTTTGTATTAGGCGTCAGTACCGCTTCAATGGTTTGCGCTGAAATATTCTGTGAATCCAGCTCTACATCAGCAAAAACTGGGTTCGCCCCTGCTGTCACAATTGAACTGGCTGAAGCCAAAAAGGTACGCGAGGTGACAATCACATCATCCCCCTCGCCAATCCCTAATACTTTTAATGCGACATCTAAAGCGACCGTGCCATTGGCTAACGCTACTGCATATTGAGTACCTGCGAACTGTGCAAATTCTTTTTCAAATTCACGGCACTCTTGACCTGTCCAATAATTCACTTTATTCGATAGTAAAACTTTAGCTACAGCATCCGCCTCAAATTGGGTAAAGCTTGGCCATGATTCAAATGCAGTGTTTAGCATGATTAATTCCTAATTTTCTAAATATGAAACTATTTTTTCTCTAAAATTCTTGCGGGGTTCCCCACCACAGTCACACCTGCGGGTACGCTTTTTGTCACTACAGCCCCCATCCCCACGATAGCACCTTTACCAATGACTAAAGGTTTGTCTGGTGTGCCTTGTTTAATCACAGCACCTGCCCCAATGTAAGCATGATCTTCAATATGAATATTACCATTGCATTTTACCGCTGGAGCAAAGGTCACATAGTCACCAATAATGCAATCATGTGCGACATAGCTATAAATATTGGCATGAAAAAATTTACCAATCTTAATATTTGAAGTCAGGCAGCTAAAAGGACAGAGTAAGCTTCCCTCTCCAATTTCAACTGCATCTAGCACAATGGTGTTTGCTGCTTGTACGGCTAAATGCTGAATGCCATCTTGCTCTAGACGAATCGCCAATTTTTCCCGCACACGGCTATTTGCAATCGCAATAGTCACTGCTTTATGTTCAGTTGAATGTGCGACAAAGTCTGCATAACTTAAAACTGGATAACCATTTAAAGTGGTTCCTGCTTGTCCATCATCAATAAATACAAATTGTGCTTGAAGAAGTGTTGGATATTGCTGTCGTACTAAAGGCATCACCTCTTTACCAAAGCCACTTGCACCGTATACACCAATATAAATTGTCACTTCTTAGCATCCTTTTTTTCTGTGCCTGTAAAACGGGTCATCGTGGCCTCGCCTTCCGCGCTGATATCATCTTTGGCGAGAACTTTATGCACGGTTTTAAACATGATTTTAAAATCTAAAAGGATAGATTGATGCTCTACATACCATGTATCAAGTTTAAACTTTTCTTCCCAGCCAATCGCATTGCGTCCATTGACTTGAGCATACCCTGTCATACCCGGACGTACATTATGTCGTTTCGCTTGTTCTTCATTATATAGTGGTAAATATTCTGTCAGCAGTGGACGTGGCCCAACAATACTCATGTCCCCTTTAATCACATTCCAAAGTTCAGGCATTTCATCCAAGCTGGTTGAACGTAACATTTTACCGAATGCTGTTAAACGTTCGCTGTCAGGAAGTGGCTGACCATTGGCATCGACCGCATCCTTCATGGTGCGAAACTTAATCATTTCAAATGGCTTACCATGCAAACCCGGACGAACTTGGCGAAATAAAACTGGAGAACCTAAGTTTTTCTTTACCTTATAAGCAACAAAAGCATATAACGGTGAAAGCAAAATGAGCGCGGTGGATGCAATAATGATATCCAAGAGTCGTTTCAACATTTATAACAATCCCATTTCTGTCATCATATGTTTATTCACTTGATGAACATCATATTTATTTAAAGCGATCTCTCGTGAACGTTTACCCATTTGTATCGCTAACTCAGGCTGTTCAATAAATTTCTGCATGGCCACCACTAAATCAGCAATAGATTTAACCTCTACTAAAAATCCATTATCACCATCTACAACGGTTTCACGACAACCTGGTGCGTCTGTAGTAATGACAGCCCGCCCCATCGCCATAGCTTCTAATACAGTTCGTGGTGTTCCTTCACGGTAAGAAGGCAATACATAGACTGAACTTGCTGCAATAGCGGGTCGAACATCTGAAAGTTTACCCCAATATTTAAGCGTTCCTGTATTTATCCATGTATCTAATTCTGATTGAGTAATCGCCGCCGGATTGTCATCAATCCATCCAACCAAGTTAAATTGAATATCAGGATGATTTTTTTTAATAATTTTAGCTGCTTCGGCATATTCACGTACACCTTTATCCCCCAATAGACGAGCAATTAACAAAAAAGAAATTGCGACTTGGTTCTGACCATTTAATGGCAAAGGCATGACATCAAAATCAGAGACATTGACTCCAGAGCCATTAACAACAACCGCAGGAATATTCGACTGCAAGAGTTTTAATTCTTTGAATAAAGCAAGATCATCTGGATTTTGAAAAAAAGTTTTAGAACAATGCGACAGTGCTTGCTGGTATAAGCCATGAACCAACTTTTGAAAAATGCTGCGCGTGCTATCTTTATCTACATTTTGAAAGGCATAGCCTAAACCGGTAATTAATGCAAAACGTTTAGGCACTTTTGCTAGCCAAGCGGCTAAAGTACCGTATATGACGGGCTTAATGGTATAGCACAATACGCAATCTGGTTTTATTTTATGAATCAGTTTATACAGCGCAAATAGTGTGGACAAATCTGTAACTGGGTTTGTACCCGTCCGCTGCATAGGGACACTATAAACCTGATATCCTAAATTCAGTAACTTTTGATATTCATCTGAAAAAGAGCATAAATCTGGCGCAATAATATGAATTTCGTAACCTTGCTGATGAATTGCCTCTAAAAGTTTGCCACGAAAATTTAAAACTGAAGGAAGGTAACTGCTCACCATTAAAAATTTCATTTGAATCACCAGCGCCCTTACCGTATAAATTTAAATTTTCTATCAATTAAAATGAATAGCATTGATGCTAAAACACTTCAAAAGCAAGTCAGTATAAATGATTGAATCTTAAATATTGTATTTAAAGATATACCGAGCTCTATAGATAACTCACAAAATAAGCAACACTTGCGGTAATTTTGCACTCACATTTCTTGATCTTTCATGGGCTTTATTGCATCAACATTGAAAAGATAAAATATTCCAAGATCCATCAGTTCAGGGCACAACTTTGCTCTGTAGTCTGCCTAATTCAGTAGATTTATTGAGTACCACCATTCGTACATATACTTGGTTAACTTGGCTCTGCAACTTTTTTGAGATGAATTTCTCACCTAAGAAGCATTGCTTCGTAAGATTTAATCCAATACATCTTTTTTCGACCGATTCAGTCAAACTAAATACTTAGATTTTTTCTATCGATTAAAGCGCTATTGTATTGCGACCAATTAATAGTACGATAAATTTAGATATAGGCTTATTGATAATAAAATTATATTGTTGAATCAATATTCAAGGATAGTTTGATGCAACAAAGCCCTTAAAAACTTATTACTTAACTTGACCTTGATAAAGGTTCAACCATTTTTCTAAAATAAATTTCCAATCAAAACTATTTGCTTTCGGATATATCATTATATTTTCCTGATGGTTCAAAACATTCAGGATCATTTTGGATATAGCTTCAGGTTGTCCGACTTCCACTAAATTTGAGTTCAGTAATTCCATTGCACCATCTGTTTTTGTCGCTACAATTCTTTTTTGACACAGCATCGCTTCCAATATTGCTATGCCAAAACCTTCCCATGCCGATGTAGATACAAATAAGTCACATGCATTTAAAAGTTGTGGAATATCATCTCTAATGCCTAAAAATTTCACATTTTTTTCAATCGCTAAGTGAATTGCGAGATTTTCAATCTCATTTCTCTTTGGGCCATCTCCCACGATGATTAAAATAGTATTTTTTTGCTCTTCTCGAACAATTTTAAATGCTTTTAATAAAGTAGGATAATCCTTAGGAGTATCAATTCGGCCTATTGTTAAAATAACTTTTAAATTATCATCAAAACCTAAGTTCTTTCGAACATCAGCTCGTATATTTTCATCAAATTTATATTTATTGCTTTCTATTCCATTATGAACAGTAATCATTTTTTTATTTTTAACAGCTCCAGCTTTCATTAAAGTTTTAGCCGCATTATCACTGACATTTGTATGCACATCGCATAGGTTTTCAGTCAATCGATACATTGCCATACGTAAACGTCCACCCTCATAGTTTGAATGTGAACTACAGATGACACGAATATTTTTTCTCAACATTTTCACAAATCTTGCCATCATATTGGCATGAAACATATGTGAATGAATAACATCGGGCTGTATCTGATCAACCAGTTTAATGACAGTAGCTAATGTTTTAAAAATTGATAAATTATGATTAAGCGATACTTTATATATATTAATTTCTTTATTTTTAGGTCTTCTGATTATTTCACCAAAAAAGTAAACAATACTGACTTCTTGTCCTGACTCGTACAACTTATCTGCAAGTTCACAAACAACTTTCTCAGCTCCTCCCATACCTAAGCCAATAATGAATAACATGATTTTCATTTTATTTACTCTTTAAGACGAAATAATACAATCAGCAGAGAAAGAACACATTGCACCAAATAACTGACAATCAAAGTATAAATACCACCAATAATCCCATATTCAGGAATACATAAATATGAAACCAATACACTAAAAATCAACACGATAGAAAACAAATAAATCTGTTGTTTAATAAATCCTATTGCTGTTAGCGTATAACCCAGAACAGTCGCCAAATAAAGTATAAAACCAGCCACCATGGTCAATACAAACGCATCTGTATAAGTTACATATTCAGCACCATAAACGAGGTTAAGTACAAACTCTCCCATAAAATAGCTGAGGAATATAGCGATTAACCCCAGCCCACCAGCAACAAGCAAAGCCATAGATAAAAGCTTTTTAAAATATGCTCTATTATGATTCCATGCATGCGTTAAACGAGGACTAAGATACTGGCAAATAGAGTTAATAAATATACTGCCGACAATAATAAAATAGCTGAGAACGGTAAAAATCCCCACAGCCTCAATACTTGCATACTGATCTAAAAATAACCGTGGAATATTACTTTGCAAAGTAACGATACCCAATGAAATTCCCATAGGGATAGCAGATTTCATAATTTCTAAATCTAAACTCATTTTTTTTATTTCTTGAGTTTTCTGAATATACAGATTATCGACGAATAACCACACTACAAGATAAACAAATAAAAATAAAATTAATGCAGTATAAAAATCAAATAAATACAAACCTACTGCAACAGCTAAAACAGAAAAAGTCCCTTTCAAAAATAAAGATTTACTAATTAATTGAGTTTGATCATATGCATTATAATAAGCATAAATAATATCGGAATAAGATTCAAAAAACTTTAATAGTCCAACTAAAAGCAATACTAAAATTGAAACATTAAAAAATAAACCAAGAACTAAACAGCAAGCTAATGCAATAAATGAACAAATTAAACGTAAATAATAGAAATGTGTATAGGTATATTTCTGCTCACTATTTAAATCTAATATATAAAGAGGACGTAATTGAAGGTTTCCAACAGCAAAAATAGGCGTGACTATTGCCAAAGCTAATGCATATTGTCCCAAGTTTTCTTGATTTGTCATACGAGCAAAAAAAATCAAAATGACCCATTGAGAAAATGCAAAAATAAAATTCCCACCCACAAGCCATTTTGCTTTTTTTAACAATAGCAATATATCTTTCATTTTTAATTAGACAAATTTAATGTACCAAGGCATCGCAATATTAATACCTTGATTGATATTAAATTCTGGTTCATAGTCTAAAAATTGTTTAATTTTTGCAATACTCGCTTGTGAATGTCGAACATCACCCGCACGAAACTCACGATAAACTGGTTTTTTATTATAAGTTACACCATTTTCATGCAATGCTGCCTGAAGTGCATTAAACAAATCATTTAAAGTCGTACGGTCACCTACTGCAACATTATAAACTTGATTTTTTGCTTCATCATTGGCAGTTGCCGCTAAAATATTGGCTTGAACCGTGTTCTCAATGAAACAAAAATCACGACTCGTTTCACCATCACCATTAATAAATACCTCATCACCGGCAATCATTGCAGCTGTCCATTTGGGAATCACTGCAGCATAGGCACCATTGGGATCTTGTCGCTTTCCAAATACATTAAAATAACGCAAACCAATAGTTTTAAAAGCATATGTACGGGCAAAAACATCTGCATAGAGTTCATTGACATACTTGGTTACTGCATAGGGTGACAATGGATTACCAATATTTTCCTCAACTTTCGGTAAAGCAGGGTGATCCCCATAGGTTGAACTACTGGCCGCATAAGTAAAACTTGAAACCTTAGCATCGCGTGCCGCAGTCAACATGTTTAAGAAGCCCGTAATATTTGTTGCATTGGTGGTAATGGGATCGACAATTGAACGCGGTACAGAGCCTAAAGCTGCTTGGTGTAATACATAGTCCACCCCCAAACATGCTTTTTGACAATCTTCAAAATTACGAATGTCACCTTCAATAAAAGAAAAATTACTCCATTGCACAGGACTCACCAAACTTTGAACTTCATCCAAATTATATTGATGCCCTGTGGCAAAGTTATCTAAACCTACGACCTTTTGATCAAGCTTTAACAAGGTTTCTAATAAATTTGAGCCAATAAAACCAGCCACACCGGTGACCAACCACATTTTAGGTGCTTGTTTTAATTGTGTGCAAACGGTTTGATATTGGCTCATATTATATATTCCTTACACAGTTCGTGATTAAAGACGGATATCAGATTCAGATTGATCAAGCACATATTTTAAGTCATATAAAACATGGGCTTTTTTACCTAAAGCACGAATCTCTGTTGCTCCCATGACTTTAAATTGCTCATGCGCAACCGCTAAAATGACAGCATCATAAGTATCTTTATTAACTGCTTGTACGGGTGTAATCGCATATTCATGCACCGCTTCTTCACTGTCTACCCAAGGATCATAAACATCCACATCCATATGGTATTCATTCAACTCATTCACAATATCAATAATTTTAGTATTACGAATATCAGGACAGTTTTCTTTAAAGCTCAAACCAAGGACCAATACTTTCGCACCCTCAACCTGAATCTTTTTCTGAATCATTGCTTTGACAAGCTGAGTGACCACATAAGCACCCATTGAATCATTTAAGCGACGTCCCGCTAAAATAATTTCTGGATGATAACCAATCGACTGTGCTTTATGGGTTAAATAATACGGGTCAACACCAATACAATGCCCACCGACAAGACCCGGACGGAAGGGTAAGAAATTCCATTTCGTCCCTGCTGCTTGCAATACCGCTTCGGTATCAATACCCATTTTATTGAAAATAATGGCAAGCTCATTAATTAAGGCAATATTGACGTCTCGTTGTGTATTTTCAATCACTTTTGCCGCTTCTGCCACTTTAATGCTAGACGCTTTATGTGTGCCTGCTTCAATGACCAAGTTATATACTTGATCGACAAAATCAGCGACTTCAGGGGTAGAACCTGAGGTGATTTTTAAAATATTGGTAACTCGATGTAATTTGTCACCTGGATTAATGCGCTCAGGGCTATAACCTGCAAAGAAGTCTTGGTTAAATGTTAATCCTGAAACTTTTTCCAATACAGGGATGCAGGTTTCTTCAGTTGCCCCAGGATATACCGTTGATTCATATACAACAATATCACCTGCATTAAGTACTTGACCAATGCTAGTAGAGGCTTTTACAAGCGGGGTTAAATCCGGTTGTTTAAAATCATCAATTGGTGTCGGAACAGTAACAATAAAGAAATTACAATTTTTTAAATCTTCTAAATTTGCTGAATAGCTCAGTTGACTGGCTTGAGCCAATTCTTCTTTTGATACCTCTAAGGTATGGTCCTGCCCACTTTTTAACTCATCAATCCGTTTTTGATGAATATCAAAACCAACCACGGGTACTTTTTTACCAAATTCCACAGCAAGTGGTAAACCCACGTAACCTAGTCCAATAATTGCAATTTTTAGTTCCGCGAGTTGTAACATGTTACAGCCTTATCTTGTTTATTTATGTCTATAAATCAGTAGGCTTAACGCCGAGTTATAATATAACAGAAAAAATATATTTATACTTATTCGAAAGAAAAACATTTTAAAATTCTGCATTAATTCTAGAAAAATAAAGCATTAAATTCTAAAAACCACAGGTATACATTATAATTAAATATTACATCTATAAGAAATTTAATAAACAATTACAATATTAATTTATGTGTAATTTCAACATTATCAACCCTAAATAAAATATCAAGTAGAATAAAATTTAACAATTAATAAATTTTATTATTATCCATTTCAAACATCATATTAGAAACACTAATTTTAGTTGAAATACAGAGAACCATATCTCACTTACTCTATAAAAACTTGTTTTGAACATCAAAATTATCTACCCACATCAAACTTATGAAGAAAAGCTATACCCTAGCGATGATCTTGGTATAAAATAACAATTACAATTTATTATTAATATTTGACGTATTACAGGGTAAAATGCCGACTATTTTTAAAATCAGATTATTTTTATAAACGGGATTTCGAGTGAGATATTACCAATTTTTTTTACTCTGCGCGCTAGCTGCAGGTACAACAGGATGTGCGATTACATCGGGGCTACAAACATTTGATTTACCAAGTGAAGGTGTTTATCAAACTGAACTTGGCACTCCAGTTAATGTACTTAAACTCACTCAAGAATCACTCCCGGCTCTACAACCTGCGCAAGTTAACATTCAACAAGATTATGCTCATTTATTTAGCTCACCGCATAAAAATTATAAATTAAGTGCTGGTGATATTCTCTCTATTTATCTTTGGGCTTATCCTGATATTACGCCACCCACCACAACAATTAATAATGATCAATCGGTACAAGCCAATGGCTATCAAATTGATCAAAATGGCTATATCCAATTCCCCATGATTGGTCGTTATAAGGCTGCGGGAAAATCATTAACACAAATCAATCAAGAATTACGTAGCCAACTTTCTCGTTATTTAAAAACGCCCGATGTGATTGCACGGGTACTCTCCTATCAGGGACAACGCTTTTCTGTGCAAGGCAATGTCATGAAAGGTGGGCAATTCTACTTGAGTGATCAACCTGTCAGCGTTTATACGGCTTTAGGTTTAGCGGGTGGTGTTAATCCTCAATTGGGTGACAATGCTTCAATGACCCTAGTCCGCCAAGGTCGTAGTTATAAACTCAACAGTATTGAACTGGAAAAATCAGGCTATTCTTTACACAACTTACTCATTCAACCCAATGACACGCTTTATATCAATGCGAGAGAAAATCAAAAAATTTATGTCATGGGTGAGTCTGGTAAGAATCAATCCCTCCCCATGCGTGATCAAGGGATGAGTCTAAGCGATGTTCTAGGTGAAAGCTTAGGTATTAATCCTATGTCTGCTAGTCGTAGTAAAATTTATGTGGTGCGCAGCAACCGAAATGATGCAAGTACAGAAGTTTATCATTTGGATTTAACCAGCATTGCCGACTTTGGCTTGGCCAATCAATTTAAAATGCACAGTAATGATATTGTCTATGTCGATGCTTCGGGGCTTGCACGCTGGCAACGTGTGATCAATCAGATGGTTCCTTTTTCTAGCGTCATTTATCAACTTGATAGTTTGGGACAATAATGCAGATTAAAAATCTTCTGGTTGTTTGTGTGGGTAATATCTGCCGCAGCCCGATGGCTGAATATTTTTTAAAACGAGAATATCCTGAGCTGAACATCGAATCTGCGGGTATTTCTGGTTTAATCGGTCATGCAGCAGATCAAAAGGCAATACTCTGTATGCAGCGTTTAGGTATAGATATGCAGCCTCATATTGCGAAAAAACTCAATGCTGACTTAATTAAAAAGGCAGATCTGATTTTGGTCATGAGTCAAAATCAGCAAAAGCATTTAGAACAGACTTGGCCTTTTGCGAAAGGAAAAACATTTCGATTAGGCTATTGGCAAAGTAAAAATGTACCTGATCCTTTTCAACATGAGCAATGGGTCTTTGATGAAACTTGTCAATTAATACAAAATTGTATAGCTGACTGGAAAAAACATATTTAACTTTTTGATAGCAAAATTATGAGCCAAAATAGCAATACCGAAGATACTATTGATTTAAAAGAGCTGTTTTTTTCACTCATAGTACAATGGAAACTCATTGCACTATGCGTCATTTTAAGCTTGGTCTGCGCATTACTCTATTTAAGAACCACACCTGATACTTATGCTGTGGATGCATTGGTACAAGTTGAAGAAAATAAAGGCACCTCTGCAGCTTTACTGGGTGATCTATCCAGCATGATTGAGCAGAAACAACCGGCTCAAGCTGAAATTGAGTTGCTTAAATCACGGTTAGTGCTGGGCTCTGTCATTCAAAATCTAAATTTAGATTTAAAAATTTCGGGTACAGAAAATAGTTTTTTTAATCGTTTACTCAGTCCACATGACTATCAATCAACATATAATAAAAACGCCGTTGTTTTTAAAGATGATGCCAAGTCTTTTGATGTTCGAAAGTTTGAAATTCCAACCTATTATCTAGATAAGAACCTACTGCTCAATTTTAATGGTAATAAATATACATTAACTGATGCAAAAACCAAGCAAGTCGTTTTTAGTGCAGCAACCAACCAAGAAAGCCAGCATACATCGGAATATGGTACTTGGAACATTGCCCTCTATACGCAAGATCAATTCAAAAACACTTATAATATTGAAAAAATGTCTTTACCTGCAGCAATGGGCTCGATCACAAATAATTATTCTGTGGCTGAAAAAGGTAAGATGACTGGTATTTTAGGTTTAAATTACCAAGGTCAAGACAAAGAACACATTACCAATGTACTCAACTCTATTCTGGTGGCTTATAGTCAACAAAATATTGAACGTCGTTCTGCCGAAACAGCACAAACGCTAAAATTTCTTGATGAACAACTCCCTGAGTTAAAACAACAACTGGATATTGCTGAACGAGAGTTTAATAAATTCCGTCAACAATATAATACTGTTGATGTCACTAAAGAATCTGAACTGTATTTAACCCAAAGTATTCAGCTTGAAACATCAAAAGCTGAAATTGAACAAAAATTGGCAGAAGCTGCGGCGAAATACACCAATGAACATCCAGCCATGCAGCAAATGAATGCGCAGCTGGGAGCAATCAATAAAAAAATTGGCGAGTTAAATGATACCTTAAAACAACTTCCTGATTTACAACGCCGTTACCTACAACTGTACCGTGAAGTTGAAGTAAAAACTCAGCTCTATACTGCACTGTTAAACTCTTACCAACAACTCCGTATTGCCAAAGCTGGTGAAATTGGCAATGTGCGTATTGTTGATACTGCCGTCCTACCAATTGAACCGATTAAACCGAAAAAATTGCAAATTTTAATCCTTGCCATTTTCCTCGGTGGTTTTCTTGGAACCTTATTGGCTTTATTACGTAATATGATGCATTCAGGGATTAAAGATTCCAATCAGATTGAAAATGAATTGGATTTACCGGTATATGCCACCGTTCCTCGCTCACCGGCTCAGGAAAGTCGCATCAAGTTATTGAAAAAGAAAAAGAGTATTCCTATTTTAGCCATTAAAAATGGTGATGATATTGCCATTGAAAGCTTACGTAGTATGCGTACTGCAATTCATTTTGCTTTAAATAACGCAAAAAATAATATCATTATGATTTCAGGCCCTGCACCAGAAGTGGGTAAATCTTTTATTTCAACCAACTTAGCCGCTATTTTGGCGCAAAGTAATAAACGGGTACTGATTATTGATGCGGATATGCGTCGCGGTTATTTACATAAATACTTCAACCATGACAACCTCCCTGGCTTAGCTGAATATTTAAATACCCAGCAAACGCTCGACAGCATTATTAAGCCTACAGAAATTCCTCACTTAGATGTGATAACTCGGGGTAAAAGTCCAGTCAATCCTTCAGAACTTTTAAGCTCAGCAAAGTTTGCGGCTATGTTTGAGCAACTTTCCCCAATGTATGATCACATTATTATTGATACACCACCTGTACTTGCAGTGACCGATGGGATTATCATTTCTCAATATGCTGGCGTGAATCTTGTCATTGCGCGCTATGCAAAATCGCAGATGAAAGAACTTGAATTGACCGTAAATCGTTTTGAACAAGTTGGGGTTAAAGTCAATGGCTTTATTCTGAATGATATTCAACGCGGCACTGGTGGTTACGGCTATGGTTACGGCTATAACTATGCTTATGGCTATAAAGCATCAAAAAATAATGATTAAAAATCATTAATTAAAAAAGTCAGAGATCTTCTCTGACTTTTTTAATTTACTGCTCAAAAAATTTGATCTATAAATAATATTTAAAACAAAAGTTTATCATTGATTATCTAAATGAATAAAAATTTGCTATTTTAATGTATTAAAAATGTTTTTATTATTCAGCTAATTATAGAATAATGAGATTAATCAGAATATATTGGATTTCTACACAATACGGATCGCTCGGAACGTGTTGGATAGAAAAGTCTGCTAAAATTAATGCAACTTTTTTTATATAAAATGAATTTGGGAAAACCTATGAGTAAAGCCTTACCCATCGCTGTCGCTGTTCTTTTAGGCGGTGCTGCACTTGTACCTGTTTACTATGCAACTCAAAACCCTGCGACTGTGACATCTAAAGCGTCAAAAAATGCTTCTGCTGTTGAAAAAATTAGTTATGCATTGGGCTATGAAGTTGCACATCAAACACCTCCTGAATTAGATATTAATAGCTTTGTTACAGGCGTACGTGAAGGTCATGCCCGAAATAAACCGGCTTATAACGAAGAAGAATTGCAAAAAGCATATGAGCAGTTCCAAAAAGAAATGCAGCAAAAACAAGTTCAACAACAACAACAAGTCCAAACCGCGAGTGATTCTTTCTTAACTGAAAATGCGAAAAAACCCGGTGTAAAAACGACGGCTTCTGGATTACAGTACAAAATCATCATCGAAGGCACAGGCAAACAACCTGCTGCGAACTCTATGGTGACCGTGCATTACAAAGGTCAATTGGTTGACGGTAAAGTATTTGATAGCTCAATTGACCGTGGTGAACCAATTGAGTTCCCATTGAATCAAGTTATTCCGGGCTGGACTGAAGGTCTGCAATTGATGAAAGAAGGTGGCAAAGCCACACTTTATATCCCTTCGCAATTAGGCTATGGTGAACAAGGTGTTCCGGGCATGATTCCTGCAAACAGCACCCTTATTTTTGATGTTGAACTGATCAAAGTAAAATAAAAATTGAAGGAGAGCTTTTGCTCTCCTGATTTATCTTGAGATAAGCGTATGAAAACACCGATGACATTGCTTTGTTTATGCATGTTTACCACAACAGGTTTTGCAAAAACTGTGACCAACAGCAGCAGTTTGAATGAACAAGTCGGCTACAGCTTTGGTTATTTAATGGGACGCAGCAATGCCGAATCGGTCAAAGATTTGGACTTAGATGCATTCATACTGGGTTTAAAAACAGCAGCTCAAGGCGGTAAATCGGCACTGACTGATGAAGAAATGGCACGCGTTCTAACTCAACATAAAAAGCAAAGTGATGCAAAACAACTCATTGAGTTAAAAAAGAAAGCAGATGCCAATGCCAAAATTGGAGCTGAATTTTTAGCTGCCAATGCCAAAAAACAAGGCGTTCAAACTACTAAATCGGGTTTGCAATACCAAATACTCAAACAAGGTACAGGTCAATCACCTAAAGCAAATTCTATTGTTAAAGTGAATTATGAAGGTCGTTTAATTGATGGCACTGTTTTTGATAGTTCAATTGCACGAAATCAAGCGGCTGAATTTCAAGTCAGCCAAGTCATTCAAGGCTGGACTGAAGGCTTACAATTGATGAAAGAAGGCGCTGAATATCGTTTCTTCATTCCAGCACAACTTGGCTATGGTCAAATTGGCTCTGGTGATGTGATAGAACCGAATAGCACGTTAATTTTTGATGTAGAACTGATTGAAATTTTAGCTAAACCGAGCAAATAACCGAGCAAATGCATATAAAAGAATAGCGACCAGATCAATTTGAAGCATAAAATGCTTATTTTGACTCGCTATTTTTTATATTTTAATCCATTCAATGGCAACTCTTGCTTTCAATATCAACAGCATTCATTCATTGAAATGTATAGATCATCTGCTTTTTCTGCTCAATATAATAAAAATATATTTAATATTTATGAATCACTTAAACTTCAAAAATCCACTTATTAAAAGCCTATTTCAATTTATTTAGAATAGTGTAAAGTCAAAATAGATCAATCTTACACAACCAGTAAAGAAGTCAATTTCGATGTTTTAATTCGTATATTTTTCACTTAATACAACATACAAGGATAAAATAAATGGCGCTCAGCATCAAAACTCGCGAAATCCAATACACGGCCCAAGATGGAACAACTTTAATCGGCTATTTTGCAGCACCTGAATCAGAAAAACCTGTCGCGGGGGTGATTGTCGCGCCTGAATGGTGGGGACGAAATGAGTACACTGAACAACGTGCGCGTGAACTTGCTGAACATGGCTATGCAGCCCTCGCCATTGATATGTATGGTGATAAAAAAGTAACCACCAACGTCCCACAAGCCAGTGAATGGATGATGCAAACCTTTAATGACCCTGAAACGATTGTGACTCGTGCGTCTGCGGGTTTAGCAGCATTAGCAGCGCAACAAGAAGTAAATGCAGATAAACTGGCAGCAGTAGGCTTCTGTTATGGTGGCAAAGTGGTTCTTGATCTGGCACGTTCTGGCGCGCCTTTACACGCAGTGGTCACGTTCCATGGCACATTGACTCCGAAAGCACCTGCTCAACTGGGAACCGTTAAAGCTGAGATTTTGGTTCTTCATGGAGAACTCGACAGCATGGTGAGCTTAGATGATGTTGCGCGCTTTAAAGAAGAAATGTATGCCGCTCAGGTGGAACATGAAGTGATTATCTTTGAAGATGCGAAGCATGGTTTTAGTAATCCCCTTGCAGATGAACGTGCTAAAGCCAATGGTGTTGATCTGGGCTATAACGTCGATGCAGAACAAAAAGGTTTAGCTGCCATGTACGCGTTATTCAAAAACCGACTGGGCGAATAACAACGAGGTCAATCTAGTTATGCTATATTGACCGATCCAATGACATGAATATTTTAAAAACTATATTTTTGAAGAGGATACAACAATGACTGAAAACAACTGCCCATATTGCAACTTTGATGAATATGACATCATTGATAAAAATGACTTTGGTGTAATTTTACCCGAGCCAAATGCATTATCTAAAGGTCATTGTGTCATTGTCCCGCTACGCCATGTGAGCTCTTTTTTTGATATCACGGACAAAGAACGTAAAAGCTTAATGTCTTTACTTGAGCTTGCGCGCAATGAACTGCAACTGCGCCATCAGCCTTCAGGCTTCCATATTGGATTTAATGATGGAAAGGTCTTTGGTGAAGCCTCTGAGCACTTACACCTGCATATTATTCCACGCTATGAAGGCCAAAGCTTAAAGCTAGACGAACGCTGGGGTATGCTGAGCGAATAAACATATTCGACTCAAAACCCATTCAAAAATGATGCTGCGGCATCATTTTTTATGTCTTTATTTTTGTCACTGTTCTGAGCCGCAGTCTGACCCAGTTTTCGCTATACTATTCATCTATTCCAAATATGCGGTTCGTATGTCACAGTTTTCTTTTGCCGAAGCCCTTCTTGCTTGGTTCGATGTGCATGGTCGCCATGACTTGCCATGGCAAGTGATCGATGATCCCTATCAGGTTTGGGTGTCTGAAATTATGTTACAGCAAACTCAAGTTAAAACAGTGCTGCAATATTTTGAACGCTTTATCTCCCGATTCCCAACCGTTGAAGCTTTAGGGCAAGCCAGCTGGGACGATGTTGCGCCTTATTGGGCTGGACTGGGCTATTACGCACGAGCACGCAATTTGCATAAAGCTGCGGGCATCGTCAGCCAACAAGGACACTTCCCCAGCACATTGGAACAATGGATTGAGCTTCCCGGAATTGGCCCATCAACGGGTGGTGCATTGATGTCACTGGGACTGCGGCAATATGGCGTGATTATGGATGGCAATGTGAAACGGGTTCTGGCACGTTTTTTTGCCATTGAAGATGACCTATCTAAACCTGTCCATGAACGTGCCATGTGGCAATTGGCTGAAACGTTGTGCCCGACTGAACGTAATCATGATTATACCCAAGCGATTATGGACTTAGGTGCCACGGTCTGCACACCGAAAAAACCGCTGTGTTTATATTGCCCAATGCAACAACACTGCAAAGCACATCAACAAGGGCTAGAAACAGAGCTACCGTTTAAAAAACCGAAAAAAGCCGTACCGATCAAATCAGCACAGGTATTAGTGATTCAATCGAATCAGCAATGGTTATGGCAACAACGTCCGAATAGTGGTTTATGGGGCGGTTTATGGTGTTTACCGATTATTGAAAATCCCGCCGAATTTGTAACACAGTGCCAAGCTTTAGGACTGAAAAAAGTCATTCAACGCACTGAAATTAGCCATAGCTTTACCCATTTCACTTGGCAACTTGAAGCCATCTGCTTTGAGGTCACTGCTGATCAACAAGAACATCTTGCGATTGAATTAAATGGCACATGGCTCGCGACACAAATTGCAACAGAAATCGGAATTCCCACAGCCATGAAAAAATTGATCTCGGCCCTTCGTTTATGACATAGTCAGGCACTGCGATTCAAATAATTTTCACGCCTATTAGAATGAAAAAAGGATCAACAGTGCTGCGTTTTATTTCGACATTATTATTGGGGTTTAGCATCCTCTGGATTGCAGCATGTACCTCAACGCCTAAAAAACCCGCCACTAAACCGCTTCCCCTTGATCAAGTGCAAAAGCTGAAAAATATGCAGTTCAAATCGTCACTGCCCATCCCCGTGCACAATATAAAAGCTAAACAGTTACGTGATACCTGGGCTGCCGCGCGGAGTCACGGACGCAAACATGAAGGCATTGACATTATGGCTCCACGTGGAACAAAAGTGTTCAGTGCCACAGAAGGCTTAATTGCTGACTTACGCAATAACAATTTGGGTGGTAAAGTGGTTTGGATTATGGGGCCTGCTGGAACTTGGCATTATTATGCCCATCTTGATGCGCATAAACGCGGCTTAAATGTCGGAGATTATGTCAAAAAAGGTGATCTGATTGGTTATGTTGGTAATACCGGCAATGCACGTCATACTGCACCACATTTACACTATGGCATTTACCTCGACGGTAAAGGACGTGGTGTGGTCAACCCCTATCCTTATTTACGTTAATTTTTAGGAACTATTCATGTCAGAAGCGCTGATCAATCGTTTGGTCGAATTTGCTGAATCAGGCAATCAACAAAAAATTGTTTTGGCTGGACAAAGCCATCAAGGCTGGGTGATGGAAATCACTGAACAAGCGCTTTTGATTAGCACAGGGTTTGCAGAAAAAGCAGGAAAAGATATGTGGATTCAATTCACAGATTTACCGCAAGCTGAACTATTTTATTGGGATAATCAACAAGATCAGTGGGCTGAATTTAAACTTTAGGTCACTTCAGGAGCATAAAAAATGTCGTTACAACGCTGTGGTTGGTGCTCTAACGATCCGCTTTATATAGCTTACCATGATCATGAATGGGGAAAAGCTGTTCATGATGAAGGCCATTTATTTGAAATGCTCTGCTTAGAAGGACAACAAGCGGGTTTGTCTTGGATTACCGTGCTGAAAAAACGTGACAGTTATCGACAGCATTTTTTTCAATATTCTATTGCAGAGATTGCCCAATTTAGTGATCTCAAATTAGAACACATGCTACAAGATGCGGGCTTGATTCGACATATTGGCAAGCTCAAAGCCATCCGTGACAATGCCATGGCCTGGCAACATTTAAAACAACAACAGATTGATGTCAGCCACTGGTTATGGAGTTTTGTTGAACAGCAAAGCATCCACAATGATGTTGCTGATTATCGACAAGCACCTGCTCAAACCGACATCAGCCAAAGCCTGTCAAAAGCGTTAAAAAAGAACGGTTTCAAATTTGTTGGACCGACCACTTGTTATGCCTTTATGCAAGCGGTGGGTATGGTCGATGATCATGAAAATCACTGTGCTTTTAAATCAAATTAATACTTCACCACAATAATAAAAGGATTCCACCATGAATGACAACATCATCCATGCCTATGCCGCCATGCAAGCGGGTGCAGCACTTGAACCCTATGAGTTTGATGCCGGAGAACTACAAGCCCATCAAGTTGAAGTCAAAGTTGAATACTGTGGTTTATGCCATTCTGATGTTTCAGTGATTAATAATGAATGGAATTCTTCGGTTTATCCTGTTGTCGCAGGACATGAAATTATTGGCATCATCACGCAACTGGGTTCAGAAGCCAAAGGGCTAAAAGTAGGACAACGTGTTGGCATTGGCTGGACAGCAGAAAGTTGTCAGTACTGTGATCCGTGTATTTCAGGACAACAGGTCCTTTGTACAGGTGGTTCAACCGCAACGATTGTCGGACATGCGGGTGGTTTTGCCGACAAAGTACGTGCCGGCTGGCAATGGGTGATTCCCTTACCCGAAGATTTGGATGCAGAAAGTGCAGGTCCATTACTCTGCGGGGGAATTACCGTCTTCGACCCACTGTTAAAACATCAAATTCAAGCGACTCACCATGTAGGCGTGATTGGGATTGGTGGTTTAGGGCATATGGCGATTAAACTACTTAAAGCTTGGGGCTGTGAAATTACCGCATTTACTTCAAGTTTAGATAAAACGGATGAGCTTAAAGCCATGGGTGCAGACCATGCGGTCAATAGCCGTGATATTGAGGCCATCAAAACACAACGTGGCAAATTTGATTTACTGCTCAGCACCGTCAATGTCACGCTCAATTGGCCTGCCTTTATTAGTACACTGGCACCGAACGGCAAGGTTCACATGTTAGGCTTAGTGCTTGAACCACTGAAAATTAATGCCGGCAGTTTAATTGGCGGTTCGAAATCCATTACAGGCTCACCAACGGGTTCGCCTGCCGCGTTACGGCAATTATTAAAATTTGCAGCACGTAAAAATATTGCACCGCAAATTGAAGTCTTTCCGATGTCAGAATTAAATGCAGCACTGCAACATTTGCATTCTGGCAAAGCCCGTTACCGCATCGTGTTAAAAGCTGATTTTTAATCGAAGAGGATTAGGCAGCAGATCTGCTGCTTTTGACCTAAGACGTACGCCATGATGCTCAAAGTCACAAAGTATATTGTGGCTTTGAGTTCAGCAAAGACCAAACCTTTAGCTAAAACACTTCAACTGATGATGCGATTAGGCAAAACCAGTCAAGCCGTAGCATCCTTTCTTCTGGGAAATTTAAGCAACATGCGCCGACGTTAATTGTTCTCTGGTCCAATCCGCCAAGAGCACAATCGCATCACGAATTTCATCTGACAATTCATGCCCAGCATTTAAGCGAATACAATTCTTATAGCGTCCATCTTCACCAAAGACCTCACCGGGTACAATGTTAATCCCCTGCTGTTGCGCAAAGTGATACATCTCTAAACCATCAATTTGCTCAGGCAATTGAATCCAGAACGCATAGCCACCACTCGGTTGATTTAAACCAATATCCACCTGATGAAAAGCAGTAATGATGAATTGTCGATATTGTTCAACCTGTGCCACAAGAATGGGTTTGAGCGTAGTTAAATGCTCACGATAAGCACGACTATAAATTAAGTCGGCAAGACCCAATTGCAGCGGCGTATTAACAGCCACATTCTGCATTAGCAACTGAGCGCGTAAATGTTGTAATCGTTGTGGAATACAAAACCAACCCACTCGATAGGCGGTAGACAATGATTTAGACACTGATCCACAGAAAATCACATAGCCTTGTTGATCCCAATATTTAATCGGCAGGGGTCGTTTTAAACTAAAACTGCATTCGGCATAAATATCATCTTCAATCACATAACATTGGTAGCGACTGGCTAACTGTGCAATTTTTTCTTTCTGTGCATTGGTTAAACTAAAACCTAAAGGATTCTGAAAATTTGCCGTCAGCAAACAGGCTTTTGCACCCGTGCTTTGCATGGCCTGCTCTAAACGTTCTAAATCAAATCCATTGGTATCCGCTGGAATTTCTACAATTTTGCGCTTTAAAACCGCCAAAAGTTGCAACTGACCATTAAAATTAGGTGTGGGTACAATAATGCTATCGCCCATTTCGGTCAGACTTTGAATCATCACCGACAATGCAGGCATGCAACCATTGCTGATATAAATATCATTCTTCGCAATATAAAAACCATCTTCGGCCCAATGTTCAGATAAAGCTTCTCGTAGGCGAATATGTCCTTGTTTATCACTATATAAAAAATCTTCAGGCTTACTATGCTTTAAAGCACGCTGAATGGAACGGCGCAAAGCTTCGACGGGAACCAAATTCGGCGAGATTTGAATCGCGCCCAAATGAATCAATTTATTATTGATCGAGGCTTCTTGAATCTCAATTTGTAATTCTAAATTAGACACATCCCTAGGCTGAGATTGAAAATCGGGATGGGTCGGACGCTGAGTATGCTGTATCAGCGATTTTTTCGCACTGACGAAATAGCCCGATTTATTTTTCACAAAGATCAGCCCTTGCGCTTCTAATAATTCATAGCAATTTTTGACTGTATTGATACTGACATTTTGCTGCTTGGCACATTGCCTGAGTGAAATTAAGCGTTGCCCTGCTTCTAATTCACCTTGCTGAATTTTATCGGCAATTTGTTCTGCCAAAATTTGATATTGAAATGTCATACATCTGTACTCATTTTTTAGCATTCTGTGTATCTGTATCTATCAACATAACAGATTTATGCTGCATTTACCGTTCATCAGCATAAAAAGGAGTCATCCATGAAAATAATGCAATGCAGTACAGCCATCTTGAGTATCAGTTTTTTATTAATGGCTTGCCAACCTCAAGCGAACAATGCCTTGGCACAAAAACAGAACTTTATTTGTAAGTCTTTAATTGAAGGGTTTTTAAAAACACAGCAACTGGGGCAATACCAATTGCAGCATCTGCAACCGACGTTGCACCAAACATCCGCACAACGTCTGTACCAATATCACGTCAGTTCAGACCATGAGATGCGAATCCATATGCCACAACAGCAAAATTTAAACTTTCAGTGCAGTCAAACCTCTGCACAACATTTTGAATTAAAATTGCTGAATCATAAACAACAAGAAATTCAAACCTTGCTCAGTTTAGATCTGCTGCCACAGAAAACGATGGATAATTTGACAGCTTTTGCACTAAAAACTCAATAAATAAACGGACACGCTTTGGCAAATGTTCTTGTTGATAGTAGACAGCATGGATGCTCTGTTCATATCGCTCAATTTGATCTTCGAATAAAGCAACCAGTCGGTTTTGTTGAAGATCTTGCTGCACTAAAAAAGCAGACAAACAGGTGATGCCTAAACCATCCAATGCCATTTGACGTACAGTTTCGCCATTGGATGCTTTAATTTTGGGCTGAACCGTCAGCTGTTCTCCATTGACACGAATGGGCCAAGTATTTAAATGATTCACTTTGCTAAAGCCAATTTGCGCATGCTTCAAAATATCGCTAGGCATTTTCGGATAGCCATAATTTTCTAAATATTCAGGGCTGGCGACAATATACAAACGACTTTTACATAATAATTTGGCATGTAAACTTGAATCATTCAGCTGCCCAAAGCGAATGGCAACATCCGTTTTATGTTCCAATAAATCGATAATTTGATCATTACTGTTCAATTCAATTTCAATATTGGGATAAAGCTGCATAAATTCGCGCATCAATGGCACGATCACATGCAGGACAAAAGGTGTCGCTGAATCGACTCGAATCAGCCCAGCAGTGTCGGTATCTGACTTTAATAATGCATCTTCCGCTTCGGTTAAATCATTTAAAATTTTGCGTGCTCGATCTAAAAACAATTGTCCCTCTTGCGTGAGTTTCAATTTACGCGTGGTGCGTTCGAGTAAGGTCACATGCAGCTTATTCTCAAGGCGTTGTAAAGCACGGCTCACCCCAGATGTGGTTTGTGCTAATCGCTCTGCGGCCATCACAATCGAGCCACTATCCACAATCGTGACAAAAGCATGTAATTCTTCAATGGTCGATTTCATCTTCCATCCATTTATTGATTTCTAGTCAATAATATTTTGCAAATTAGCGCATTTTTTAGCAACAATAAAATCATCAAAATAACCCCATCTTAAAAAGCTAAAGATTGAGTCAAGCATGAGGGTTCCCCAATCGGGTGTTATGACATTTCGCTTCGCTGGACAAACGGTGATTGATGTCATCAAGACCACATTTGTAATCAGTTACTGCGTTGGAATACTGCACAACTTGATGCAAATGCAGCAAAAGTTGCACCACTATGCAATGAAGGCCCACTGATGAAAATTAATTTTCCGTTACTGGCGCTTGCAATCGGTGCCTTTGCCATTGGCACCACCGAGTTTTCCCCGATGGGCTTTTTGCCCGAAATCGCTCAAGATTTTGATATTTCCATTCCACGTGCTGGCATGCTGATTAGTGCTTATGCTTTGGGGGTGATGTTGGCTGCACCCATCATGACTTTGTGGTTGAGTCGCTACCCAAAACGTCAATCCTTAATTTTATTGATGGCTATTTTTAGCATTGGCAATATTTTGGCCATGCTCGCACCAAGTTATTTGGGGCTGATGGGTGCACGAATCATCACCAGTTTAAACCACGGCGCATTCTTCGGTATTGGTTCAGTGGTGGCTGCCAGCGTTGTACCCAAAAATAAACAAGCCAGTGCTGTCGCCATGATGTTTATGGGACTCACCATTGCCAATATTGGTGGTGTTCCCCTCGCCACTTGGGTTGGACAACATCTGGGCTGGCGCATATCTTTTCTGGGAATCTCTCTACTGGGCCTCATCACCATGTTTGCACTATGGAAAGCCTTACCTGAAGGTACAGCCAGTCATCAGCCCAATATAAAACAAGAGCTTAAAGTCTTAACCCGTTTGCCCGTTGTCTTGGCATTATTGACCACGGTGATGAGTGCAGGAGCCATGTTCGCGTTATATACCTATATTGCACCCAGTTTAAAAGCCTTTATGCATGCTTCACCCGCGCAAATTACGCTGATGTTAGTTTTCATTGGTCTGGGTTTTTCAATTGGAAATTATTGCGGTGGAAAATGTGCAGATCTGTCCTTAGATAAAACCTTGATTGGTTTTTTACTGCTGCTGATGGTGATGATGTTGCTGTTCCCACTATTAGCCACCACCAGCATCGGTGCTGCACTGGCCTTAATCATTTGGGGTGCAGCGGCTTTTGCAGTCGTTCCACCACTGCAAATGCGCGTCATGTCGGTCGCCCATGATGCACCGAGTCTCGCTTCTTCGGTAAATGTAGGTGCATTTAACTTAGGCAATGCTTTGGGTGCTATTGCCGGTGCCAGTGTGCTGAATATGGGACTGAGCTATAGTGCCGTTTCATTGACCGGAGCGGGACTGAGTCTACTTGCGCTTATTTTGCTGCTGATTCAAATGAAATTGGCCGCGCAAAAAGCATTGCACTATCAACAATGCTGATCGCATTGTAGTGAGTAAAAGTCCGCAATATGCGGACTTTTTTTAATTTTTAACCTTAACGCAAAGCTTCGGGCAAAGCAGGAATGCTGCTCCGTTGAGCCAATTCCAGCTTCATTTTCTGGAGCATCTGATACGGTTGTTGTTGCACAAACATATTCACAAAGGTTAAAGGAATCGAGCCTTCAGGATTGGCATAGCCATAGGTCGAGACTTTGACTTTATTATTGGCTAATTTTTGGAAGCTCCAATCCCCTTCATAATGGGTCAACCGGACATAATCTGGGTTTTTGGCATAGCCCTTATCGATGGCTTTATTTTTAATGCTAATCACGCCTTGAGCATCTTTGACCATTTTACCTTGTACCACTAAATCACGGTCTTTTAGTGGAAAAGGAAAGTCGAGCACCATATACAACAAAAATTCGCCTTTTTTATCATCACGTGACAGGACTTTGACGCTGCCCATATACGGCACCCATTTCACCGCATGATCGACATCTAAAATCAGTCCAACAGCTTTTTCTAAAGGCGTGTCGTAGATGGTTTCAGCTTTGTATAAAAAGACAGGGTTTTGACTATTTTGATAGGTCCAAACTTTAATATTGTTTTTATTCATACTGAGCTTAGCATTATCAAGCGGTTTAGCCTGTGCTGTAGCAAACATTGCTACAGCACAAGTCATCAAGATCACTTTTTTCATTCCATTGAACTTCTTATTTTAATTTTGTTAACTTGTTATAAATGATTTTGCTGAATTTTTATACTTGAATATCATTAAAACCAAGTACATCTTTCATATCATATTTACGTGCTTCACGGCCAACCACCCACGCAGCAGCGCGTATTGCACCCGCAGCAAAGTTCATGCGATTGGTGGCTTTGTGGGTAATCTCAACACGCTCACCATCTGCAATAAACATTGCGGTATGCTCGCCAACAATGTCACCACCACGAATGGTTTGGAAACCAATGCTTTTACGCTCACGCGGACCAGTATGACCTTCACGGCAATACACGGCATCTTCTTTAAGATCACGACCCAAAGCGCCTGCAATCGCTTCACCCATCATCAATGCAGTACCCGATGGTGCATCGACTTTATGACGGTGATGCGCTTCAATCACTTCAATATCAACCGTGTCGCCAAAGACTTTAGACGCAAGTTCTAAAAGTTTAATCGATACATTTACACCCACTGAATAATTCGCTGCATACACTACAGGGGTTTGCGTTGCACTTTCATTCAAGAATGCTTTTTGTTCATCGTCCATCCCTGTGGTGCCAATCACAATTGCAACACCCGCTTCACGGCACAATTTCAAATGCTGTTGAGTCGCCACTGGCGCAGTAAAATCAACCACCACATCGCAGTCTTTTAAAACATCTTGTAGCTGACCGACCACCTTGACACCCACAGCGCCAATACCTGCAAGCTCGCCTGCATCTGCACCAATCAAGCTACTTTCAGGGCGTTCAACTGCGGCTGCAAGTTGATAACCGGCCTCATGGACGGCCTGAATAAGGATGCGTCCCATACGACCGCCTGCACCCAATACACCTATGCGTGGAGCTGCTGACATAACATATTCCTAATGTTGCTTCTAAATTGTCCTTACTATAGCAAAACTCTGTACAGAGACTAAGTTGCAAGGCTAAATATTTCCTCAAAAATAGATAAATTCAGCCGACTGATCTTGAAATCCATACTCAATTAAATACAGCAAACGTGGCATCAAGCAAACAAATTAGGTAGACAAATTTTAGCCTGAAAAAATAAATGCTTTGGGCTACTTATTTTCATCTGATTGTAAACATCGCGACGCAGACTACGCATCACGAATGATAAAAAGATGAATTATAAGGAGATCAGGATGCATTCGAAAAAAATCGCGTTAACTGTTTTTATGGCAATCCTCGTTACCACAGCATGGGCAGAACCTGCAATTCAAGCGGGAGATACGGTAGAAAGCTTGTCACAAGTCAAAGTTAGTATTCAGACCCGTAGCGCTACGCCAACTCAAGCGGACAATACTCAGGCAACGACCAAGCAAGCATCGACTGACGAAGCAGCAGCGCAAATGGTCGATGTCAATGCCATTGATCAGCCCATCATTGAATAACCGATTAAGCGGGCATAAAAAAGGGGAATATTGAATATTCCCCTTTTTTACATCTTGATGATTTGAATTAATCAAACAAACCAAAGAATGATTTTTTCTTTGGTGATGATTTATTGTCATCACCATCCATGGTTTCTTGCAATTCTTTTAACAACTCACGTTGACGCGCAGTTAAATTCACTGGTGTTTCAACCACGACACGGCAGAGTAAATCACCTTGCATACTGGTACGTACAGGTTTAACCCCTTTACCACGTAAGCGGAACATTTTACCCGTTTGAGTTCCCTCAGGAATTTTCAAACTCACGCGGCCTTCCAGTGTTGGAATTTCAATTTCTTTACCCAACGCAGCATCAGCAATGCTGACTGGCACGTCCATATATAGGTCTGCGCCATCACGTTGGAAAATTTCGTGTTCACGGACCACAACTTCGACATACAAATCACCAGACTGGCCATCACGAATGGCTTCGCCTTTGCCCGTTAAGCGGACGCGATCGCCATTGTCTACGCCTGAAGGAATCGTCACTTCAAGCGTTTGTTGACGATCAGACACACCCGAACCATGACATTTCGTACATGGGTTCTTAATTATGGTGCCTTGGCCACGACAGCTGCCACAGGTTTGCTGCACAGAGAAGAAACCCTGCTGCATACGCACTTGGCCCGCACCATGACAGGTCGGACAAGTTTGAACATCTTTAGGATTTTTTGAACCTTTACCATCACACGCATCACACGGTGCTGGTGCAGTAAAGGTAATGGTTTTTTTCACGCCCTTAACCGCTTCTTCAAGGGTCAGTTCCATTACATAGCGAAGGTCTGATCCACGACGTGCGCGTTGTTGCCCGCGTCCACCGCCGCCACCAAACGCACCACCAAAGATATCGCCAAATTGGCTAAAAATATCTTCTGCGCTGAAACCACCACCAAAGCCGCCACCGCCGCCGCCCATACCACCTTCAAAGGCACTGTGCCCCATACGGTCATACATACTGCGTTTTTCGCCATCCGATAAAACTTCATAAGCTTCAGCAGCTTCTTTAAATTTATCTTCAGCTTCAGGGTTGTCTGGGTTACGATCTGGATGATATTTCATCGCCAACTTACGGTAGGCTTTTTTAATTTCATCATCACTAGCGGTTTTAGCAACACCTAAAACCTCATAATAATCACGTTTAGCCATGTCTGGCGATGCTCCTCACGGAATTTCATTAATACTTAACTGTGGACTGAAATTGGGGGTCAATCCAAATTTTACAAGGGGGACAGTGTAAAAAAGTTGAGTTCGATTAGAAAACAGCTTTATTTTTGACAAAGCGAGACAGACCTTTAAGCCACGCATTGAGCAAAAACAAAAAGGCGATCAGTGAGAATACCACACCAGCAACGGTACAACCGGTGACCCAAAGTGCGCTATTCCAATAAAAGAAAATGAGTGGAATAAACCACAGTGCAGCAAAAAAAACCAAAATGGCATAAATCACAATATTACGCATGACCCACAATGCTTGAGCTTGCAACCAAACTTCCACATCATCTACTTGTGTGATTTTACGCGCATACCAGTATGCAAATACACCACTAATCACAGTAAATAAAGCGAAAAACATGAAGACATAAGAAATCGCAATAGAACGGCGAAGTCGGCTTAAGTTGTCTTGCTTCATGTGCATTTTAACCCCATTTACTACACGCTTAGTTTTTTAATCTGCAGTAAATTGCTTTAGAGAAATGTATAAGAATATAAGGTGCTACTATATTGAAATTTTCAATATTTCGCACCTCATTATTGTCACAAATTTAGTGACTCTCAGTATTTTTTCTCACTTTAAAGCATTGTGCATACAATGCAGGTAAGAAGAACAGCGTCAATAGGGTCGCAACAATCAATCCACCCATAATCGCAACGGCCATTGGACCAAAGAAAATACTGCGCGATAACGGAATCATGGCCAAAACTGCTGCCAATGCAGTCAGCACAATCGGGCGACAACGTCGTGCTGTCGCATCAATAATGGCTGACCAAGGATCATGCCCCGCTTGAATATCTTGTTCAATCTGATCAATCAAAATTAAGGAATTGCGCATAATCATGCCCGACAGTGCAATCGTTCCTAACATCGCAACAAAGCCAAAAGGTTTATTGAACAATAATAAGAATAACACCACACCAATTAAGCCTAAAGGTGCCGTCAATAACACAATCATGGCGCGTGACATGCTCTTGAGCTGGATCATCAATAGCGTCATCACCACAGCCAAGAAAAAGGGCATACCGGCATTAACCGAGTTTTGCCCACGTGCTGACTCTTCAACCGTTCCGCCCACTTCAACCAAATAACCACTTGGCAATTCAGCACGCAGTTGATTCATTTTTTCAGCCAGCTCCCCCACCACGGTTGCAGGTTGTAATTTGCTGCGAATATCCGCCCGTACCGTAATGGTCGGTAAGCGGTTACGATGCCAAATCAAACCATCTTCAAAGCTATATTCAATTTTAGCAATTTGCGCCAAAGGTACAGACGCCCCATTGGCAGTCGGTACAGCTAAGCTAGATAATGATCCAACCTCAACTCGTTCTGCTTGGTCACCGCGCAAACGAATTTCAATCAATTCACGCTTCTCACGGTATTGATTAATGGTGGCACCACTAATTGAACTATTGAGGAAATTTGCCAAATCCAGACTGGATACGCCCATTTGACGGGCACGATCTTGATCAATATTTAAATGAATGATTTTGCTTGGCTCACCCCAATCCAAATGCACATTGTTGGTATTCGGATTATCCCCCACCACGGCTGCAACTTTGTGTGCCCATTGACGGACTAAATCCTGATCCTCACCTGAAACACGGTATTGCAATGGATAACCCACCGGTGGACCATTTTCTAATAACGATACTCGCGTCCGAACATCAGGCAGTAATTTACGAATTTCTTGATCTAACGATTGGCGAATTTCATCACGGTCATCTAAAGATGAAGCCAACACCACAAATTGGGCAAAACTGGCCTGCGGCAACTGTTGATCGAGCGGTAAATAGAAACGGGTTGAACCTGTACCCACATAAGCCACATAGTTATCAATGCCCTGTTTGGTCGACAAGAATTTTTCGACCTTCTTCACGGCATTTTCGGTTGAGGTTAAAGATGCGCCTTCTTCTAGCTTTAAATCGACCAAAATTTCTGCACGGTTCGATGGTGGAAAGAACTGTTGCGGCACCATTTTAAACATCAAGACCGACAACACAAAAATACCCACGGTGGTTGCAATGACCGTTTTACGATAGGTAATACAAGTATTCACCCATCCTCTAAACGTTTGATAGAACTTGGTTTGATAAGGATCATGCTGTTCACCCACATGCTGCAATACAGGTTTGGGTTCAGGTTGCTTGCGTAGACGTGCCCATAAACGTTGATACCACGGCGCTTTTTCTGGCAAGTGATTAAAATCAGGCAGTAATTTATCGCCTAAATACGGTACAAAAAGAACTGCGGCAAACCATGACACAATCAGGGCAATGGTCACCACTTGGAAAATAGAACGCGTGTATTCACCTGTACTCGATGCTGCGGTGGCAATCGGCAAGAAGCCTGCTGCGGTAATTAGCGTTCCGGTCAGCATCGGAAAAGCCGTGGTTTTCCAAGTAAATCCTGCGGCCTCTAAACGGCTATAGCCCTGCTCCATCTTAATCGCCATCATTTCAATGGCAATAATGGCATCATCGACCAATAAACCGAGTGCTAAAATGAGCGCACCCAATGAAATTTTATGTAGCCCCACATCGAATAGATGCATGCCTGCAAAGGTCATGGCAAGCACCAGTGGAATTGAAAATGCCACCACTAAACCCGTACGGAAACCCAGTGAAAAGAAGCTGACCAGTAACACGATAATCACCGCTTCAGCCAAGACTTTCATGAATTCATTGACGCTGCGTTTTACTGCCACAGGCTGATCGGAAACTTTTTTCAGTTGCATACCTAAAGGCAACGATTTTTGTAATTGGGCAAATTCTGTTTCTAGATTTTTACCAAGCGCCAGAATGTCTCCACCTTTACGCATGGAGACGGCAATCCCAATGCCATTTTCACCCATGAAACGCATACGCGGCTGCGCGGGTTCACTAAAGCCACGATAAACCTCAGCAACATCGCCCAATTGAATGGTTTTTCCTGCCACCAAAAGTGGCATTTTTTTCAGCTCATCGACACTTTGCAACTGACCACTGACGCGCATTTGAATACGGTCTGTGCCTGTTTCAAAGAACCCTGCACTAGCCACCGCATTTTGTTGTTGCAATGCTTGTTGAATCGCCGTCACCGGAATACCCAGTTGCGTGGCTTTGGTGTTAGAGAGTTCAATCCAGATTTTTTGGTCTTGCAAACCGACCAAATTGACTTTACCGACATCTTTAACCCGTTGCAGTTGTAGCTGTAAACGGTCGGCATATTCTTTTAATACGCCATAGTCAAAATCTTTGCCTGTTAAGACGTAAATATTACCGAAAGTATCGCCAAACTCATCATTAAAGAAAGGCCCTTGTACACCACTGGGCAGTTGCTGTTTGATATCGCCGACTTTTTTCCGGACTTGATACCACACATCTGGAATTTGGCTCGAACGTAATGAGTCTTTCGCAACAAAGGTCACCATCGATTCACCGGGACGCGAATACGCCATGATCCGTTCATAATTGCCCGTGCTCATGAGCTCTTTTTCAATACGGTCGGTGACCTGTAATGACACTTCTTTGGCTGTTGCACCCGGCCAATAGGTTTGAATCACCATGACTTTAAAGGTAAAAGGTGGATCTTCACTTTGTGCAAGTTTGGAATAAGACACGATTCCAACAATCGCCAACAGCAACATAAAATAAAGAATTAAGCCTTTATTTTTCAGTGCCCATTCCGACAAGTTATAGTTCATGCTTGCCTTTTTTTCTGGCTTCATGATGGCGCTCCTGCCTGAATTTTCACAGCCCGGTTTTCACGGTCAATCGGCTGGATTTTTTGTTTTTCACGCAATAGATGTACACCTCCTATCACCACATAATCCGTAGCATTTAAACCCGATAATACTGGCACGCTATCACGACCATAAGCGCCTAAACTGACCGGTACTTTATGAATACTCTGGTCTGGTTTCACCACCCAAACATAGGCTTGTTGACCATTGGCAGAAACACTCGATAACGGTACGCTCAAAACATTATGTTGTAATTGGTTAAAAAATACGCGCGCACTTTGCCCCAGTTGAATGGCAGCATTGCCTTCACGTAAAGCTACCTTGACACTAAAGGTACGCGATTGATCTGCTGCCGGTGAAATTTCACGCACATAGGCTGCAAATTTATCTTCAGGTTTCGACCATAAAGTAATCCATGCCGTTTGACCGACTTTAATCTCTGCAATGGCTTGTTCAGGCACACCAATCACCACGTCACGATCCCCGGCAATCGCCACTTGATAAGCCGCTTGCCCCGCTGCAATCACCTGCCCGACTTCAATATTTCGTGCGGTAATCACACCATTTTTATTTGCCAGCAATTGGTTATAACCGGTTTGATTACGACTCACTTCATAATTGGATTGCGCTTGCTTTAAGGCAGACATGGCTGACTTATATTGGTTGTCTACTGCATCGTATTGCGAACGACTGACCGCATTGATAGGCAGCAATTGCTTAAAGCGTTTCAGTTCATCTTCTGCATTTTTTGCTGCAAATTGAGCATTTTCCAGTTGAGCATTTGCCGCATTGAGTTGTAGTTGCGCATCCTTAACATCCAGTTTTGCCAACACTTGTCCAACCTTGACTTGATCACCGACATCGACATAACGTTCAACAATTTGTCCTCCCACCCGAAACGCTAAAGCGGTTTGTTGGCGTGCTTGTACATCTCCCGCATAGCTTTTTTGTTCGTTATGGGTACTATTGGGTTGAGTCACCATGACAAATGGGACAGATTCTGTTTCGGCTACATCCTTGCTGCATCCCCATAAGGTCACACTGCAAACAATGATCATACTGGCAACAACGGTCTTACTTATGCTCATGAAGTTCGCTCTTATTTAAAAATGATTTTTAAGGCAAAATAAGGAGTATCTTAAATTGATTATTTTTTAATTAATATACTGAGTGGTACATTAATTATAACTTAAGGGTCAAATCAATGACCTTTCTTGATTTTTTTTGGAAAAAATTGTGCAAACACATGTAGGTCGCCCGAAAGACTTAGAAAAGCGTCAGCAAATTTTAACTGCGGCAAAATGCGTATTTTTAAAATGTGGTTATCATGGCTCGAGCATGAATCAAATTGCGCAAGAAGCAGGTGTCACCAAACTGACCATCTACAATCACTTTCAAGATAAAGCCAATTTATTTACCTGTGCGATTGAAAAAACCTGCGAAGAATCCATCAGCACGCGCCCATTAAAATTATATGCGGACAGTGATTTTAAAAAAGAATTTACACAGATCTGTGCATTAGCACTGAATATTGTCAATTTACCCGAAGCCATTAAATTAGAACTATTATTGCTGGAACTGGCGGCTGAACAAAATCCACTGGCACAGAAATTTTACGATGCATCACATCTTCGGATGAATGCGGTCTGGGAAGACTTCTTTGAGCAAGCGATTGCACTGGGGTTTATTCGCACTGAAACCTTAAAAAGCTTAACTTTGCTGATTTTGTCTTTATTACTGGGTATGCGCCATCATGAAGTCCTGCTTGGTATTCGTGCCGTGCCCAGCGCAGAAGAAAAACAGCAAATTATTTTGGCCAGTATTGATCTATTTCTGATGAAATATAGTATGACACTGTAATATTAAGATTCTAAATAACGCAGCACAGCAGGTTCAGGCATACTCATAGCAGTAGATTGCAGATTAATTCAGCAAAATGTGCCCTACTTTTGTCTGCCCCTACTAGGAATGTAGGCATTTCACGATATAGTCGAAATAACAAGAATCGGAGAGTGAAAAATGATTCAACAAATTGATGCTCCACTGCGTGAAGATGTACGCTTACTGGGTAATCTTTTGGGGGAAACCTTAAAGGAACATGCAGGACAAGATTTGTTTAATCAGGTCGAACAAATTCGTGCGCTGTCGAAGGGCGCTCGGGATGGTCAGGTTGAAGCAGAAAAACAACTGGAACAGCTGTTCTTTAGTTTAGAAGATGATGAAATTCTTCCGCTCACGCGTGCCTTTACGCATTTTCTAAATTTTGCCAATATTGCCGAACAATACAATGTGGTTCGCAGTCGGCGTAAAAGTGAATTTGATGAACATGCACCGTCACCTAATCCACTCGATCATCTGTTCCAAAAATTCAAAGACCATGACATTTCATCAGATACGCTCTTTCAGCAAATTTGTGAACTGAACATTGAATTGGTACTCACTGCACATCCGACTGAAGTCAGCCGTCGCACCTTAATTCAAAAATATGATGGCATTAATGAGTGCCTCTTTAAAGCAGATCAACAAAAACTCACGCCGCGCGAACGTAAAGCAATCTTAGAAGAATTAAAACAACTGGTTTGTTCTGCATGGCAAACCGATGAGATTCGTCAACATCGTCCAACGCCTGTCGATGAAGCAAAATGGGGCTTCACCACCATAGAACAAACGCTGTGGAATGCTGTACCCAAGTTTATTCGTGAACTGGATGAAATGGTACAAGATCACTGCGGTCAGCGTTTACCTTTAACCATTGCACCAGTTCGATTTGCCTCTTGGATGGGCGGTGACCGTGATGGCAACCCGAATGTCACGCATAACATTACCCAAGAAGTGCTTTGGCTTTCACGCTGGAAAGCGGCAGATTTGTACTTACGTGACATTGAAGCTTTACGTTGGGAACTGTCGATTCAGAACTGTAGCGATGAACTGATACAGGCACTTGGACACAAACACCCAGAGCCGTATCGTGAGTATTTACGTGACACGCGTGAACGCTTAAAAGCCACGCACTACTGGTTGGCGCAAAAATCACAAGGCCTTGAGGCCGATGACAGTTTGGTCATCAAAAGCAAAGATGAATTATTACAGCCTTTATTACTCTGCTACCGTTCCCTGATTGCCAGTAACTTGCCTGAAATTGCCAATGGCAAACTGCTCGATTTTATTCATCGGGTTAATTGCTTTGGCATTGAACTGCTAAAACTGGATATTCGTCAGGAATCGGGTCGTCATCGCCAAGCGATTTCAGCCATTACCGAATATTTAGGTTTAGGCAATTTTGAAACATGGACTGAACAAGCGCGCCAAAATTTCTTATTGCAAGAATTACAAAGCAAACGTCCATTACTGCCGAAACATTTAAATGAACCAAAACAAAGCCTGATTGAACATCCCGATGTGCAAGAAGTGTTTGCCACTATGCGAACTTTGGCCGAACAGCCTGAAGAAAGTCTAGGCGCCTATATTATTTCCATGGCGGAATATCCAAGTGATGTTTTGGCGGTGTTATTGCTACAAAAAGAAGCCGGCATTAAACATCCACTTCGCGTCGTGCCTTTGTTTGAAACCCTAAAAGACTTAGATGGCGCAGCCAACACCATGAACACCTTGTTCAATATGCATTGGTACAAACAGCATATTCAGGGCAAGCATGAAGTTATGATTGGTTACTCGGATTCTGCCAAAGACGCGGGCTTTATGTCGGCCAACTGGGCGCAATATCGTGCACAGGAAGAACTTACTGCTGTGGCGCAAAAACACGCGGTGCAATTGACCCTGTTTCATGGTCGCGGCGGGTCGATTAGTCGCGGCGGTGCACCGACACAACAAGCGTTATTTTCCCAGCCACCGGGGTCTATTTCGGGTGCTATTCGCGTCACTGAACAAGGCGAAATGATTCGCTTTAAGTTTGGACTTGAAGGCATTGCACTGCAAAATTTAGAGATTTATACCGCAGCGACTTTGGAAGCCACCTTACTGCCGCCACCGGTGCCTAAAGATGAATGGCGCGACTTAATGCATCGCATGACCGATTTATCGGTACAGGTGTATCGTGAAACCGTACGTGAAAATCCACATTTTGTGAAATACCTGCGTACCGTCACCCCTGAACTTGAATTACAAATGTTACCGCTAGGTTCGCGCCCAGCCAAACGTAAAGTCAGTGGCGGGATTGAATCCTTACGTGCCATTCCTTGGGTTTTTGCTTGGACCCAAATTCGCTTAATGCTTCCAGCTTGGCTCGGGACAGGTGCAGCGATTAATCAAGTGCTTGATCAAGGGCAAAAACCCTTGCTCGATGAAATGTTGCAACAATGGCCCTACTTCCAAACCCTAATTGATATGTTGGAAATGGTGTTGTCTAAAGCCGATAGTCATGTTGCCTTATATTACGAATCGCATTTAACCGATGATGAGGATTTAAAAATATTGGGCGAACAACTGCGTCAACGCTTAAAAGATGCAGTACAAACCTTATTGGCCTTAAAAGGTGAATCGCAACTGCTCAGTAGCAATGATGTGCTCGATCAATCCATGAAAGTGCGCAAACCTTATTTGCTACCGCTACATTTATTGCAAGCTGAACTAATGAAACGTCGTCGTCGCTATTTGGCAGAACGTCAGGCAGAACATACCCCTGTCGATCACGCACTGATGGTCAGCATTGCGGGAATTGCAGCAGGATTACGTAATACCGGTTAACCCTTCAAAGCTCTCTAACTCAGAAAAGCACATCTTTGGATGTGCTTTTTATCTTTCAGTAGCAATTGGCAAAATAAATCATCTTTTTTGATAAGCATCATAAAAAAAATTATTCATTGTTCCAACACGAGTCTGCCAAATTAATTGCATGATTTCACTTTAATTTTAAATAAAAAAACATTTACCAATTGGTAAAAAAACTAAAAAAGTCAGCATATTAATTTTAATAAAAATAGAGTGGCATAGCTTAAATCTTATAAAAACAAGAGTATGATGTGCTCAATTTGTTTTTAGAGTGCTCATTTTATGTCCAATTGGTTTCCCAACTGGCGCCCATATGAAGGCAGTATCGATGCACGTCCTGTAGGTACAAATGAATACCTCCCTCCTGCACAAAGTGTTGTATTGGGCATACAACATGCCTTTGCCATGTTTGGTGCAACAGTTCTTGCACCCTTCTTGATGGGTTTTGATCCAAATCTGGCAATTTTAATGTCAGGGATTTGTACCATCCTGTTTTTCTTGGTTACGGGTGGTCGTGTACCAAGTTATTTAGGTTCCAGTTTTGCCTTTATTGGCGTGGTGATTGCAGCAACAGGTTATGCGGCTTCAGGCACAGGCGCACCAAATGCCAATATTGCTTTAGCTGCTGGCGGCATCATGGCGTGTGGTGTGTTATATGCCATTTTTGGTTTTATTGTCATGGCAACAGGCACCAACTGGATTGAAAAACTCATGCCTCCAGTGGTCACTGGCGCCGTGGTCATGATTATCGGTCTAAACCTTGCACCTGTAACGGTTAAAGGTGTGGTTGGTAATAACTTTAATATGTGGATGTCACTGGTCACTGTACTGTGTATGGGTTCAATTGCCGTATTCACCAAAGGTTTATTACAGCGCCTGTTATTATTGGTTGGGCTATTGCTTGCCTATCTCATCTATTACATTGTTGCAAATGTCATGGGTTATGGTAGCGCAATTAATTTTACCCCGATTCAACAAGCGTCATGGTTTGGTGTTCCCACTTTCCATTCGCCTGTATTTGATTTTAATGCGATGCTGATTATTGCACCGATTGCATTAATTTTAGTGGCTGAAAATTTAGGCCATATTAAAGCAGTCAGTGCCATGACCGGTGAAAACCTCGATCCACAGATTGGTAAAGCATTCGTGGCCGATGGTATTGCAACCACCTTATCTGGTGGCGTCGGTGCGCCGGGTATGACCACCTATGGTGAAAATATTGGTGTGATGGCAGTGACCCGTGTGTATTCCACCATTGTTTTTGTGATTGCTGGTGTCTTCGCGATTTTCTTAGGTCTTTCACCAAAATTTGGTGCGGTGATTCACACCATTCCAACCGCAATTTTAACCGGTGCTTCAATTGTAGTCTTCGGCTTAATTACCATTGCCGGTGCGAAAATCTGGATTGAAAATAAAGTCGATTTCTCAAAAAACAAAAACTTAATGGTGGCTGCGGTAACCATTATTTTAGGTACGGGTGACTTTGCCCTGCAATTTGGTAACTTCAACCTCGGTGGTATTGGTACGGCAACTTTTGCAGCATTGATTCTAAACTGGTTCTTTAGCTTGGCCGATAAATCATAACGATAAATCCCCATTTTTAGGCAGCCGACAGGCTGCTTTTTTTATGTTTGATCTTGAGCAATTTTTAGTATGATGAAATCAATTTCACTGAGATGACACAGCGCATGCGCCTCGACTTTTTTGACCTACAACTGTTCTTAAATATTGTCGACACAGGCAGTCTCACCAAAGGTGCTGAGCGCTCGGCTCTTTCTGTACAAGCCGCCAGTGAACGGATTAAAAAACTCGAACAACAGTTTTTTGTCAATTTGTTTACCCGCCATGCCTCTGGCGTCAAATTGACTATTGCAGGACAAACTTTTGCCGAACAGGCACAGTTAATGATCCAGCAAAGCCATCAGTTACAACAGGTTATGGCAGCGTATGCCGAAGGCATACCTTCACAGATCACACTGTGGTGCAATTCATCCGCCCAAAGTGAATATCTGCCTTTATTATTACCGCCCTATCTGGTCGAAAATCCGAATATACAGATTGATTTAAAAGAAGCGGAAAGCAATGACATTATTCAAAGCTTAGACAAAGGCACGGCGCAATTGGGCTTAATCTCAAGCTTTTTTAATTCAGAACATTTACAAACTTTAGAGTTTAGCGATGACCCCTTAGTGTTAATTTGCCCCATCCAGCATGAATTAAAGCACAAAACCCAGTTGCCACTGGCAGATGTGATCCATTATCCCTTTGTCGGTTTAATGCCCTATCATTCCCTCCAACAATCCATTGAAACCCAAGCCAAATTATTAGGTTATGCAATTCAGTATCGTTTACGCTTGCCCAATTTTGCCGCAATTGCACAAGTGGTTGCCAATGGTGTCGGCATTGCCATCATCCCGAAACGGGCAGCACACCGTTTAAATTCTGTTTACCCATTACATCACATTGAATTAACGGGAGAATGGGCGAACCGTAAGCTGTTATTGGCAGCAAAAAACTTTGACGAGCTGCCTATTGCCTATCAGCACTTCAGTCAGTTTTTACTGTCGAAAAAGTCTAAATCATCTATTTAGACGACTTGCTCAGCTTTTTAAGCGAGCAATTTTAAATCACACCAAACTGATGCAGCACCATGTAGCCACCAAAAATGACCAAGCCACAAAAGAACACTTTACGGAATTTTTGCTCAGGAATACGATAACGAATTTTTGTTCCTAACCACATTCCCACAAGCGCAGGGAATAATGCAATCAAGGCCATTTTATAGTCGAATGGCATAGCTTCGATGGGGTTTTGCTGTAGAAATACAGCCAAGCAAAGAGTTGAAACTGTAAAAGCCAAACCTAAAGATTGCACCAGATCATCACGTTTTAAATGTAAGGATTGCAAAAAAGGCACCACGGGAATTACGATCACACCCGTTGCCACCGTTAATGCACCCCCTAGATAGCCAATCACAGGAGATAAGTATTTTTCATAGGGCGCCAAATTGGGCATGTTTTTAGCAAATAGACCGTACAGACCATATAGGGTGAGCATACCTCCCAGCAAAGCTTCACTTTGGAATTCACCATGACCTAAAGTCGGAAACACACTCCAGATCGAACCCACGATAATACCCATCAATAACGACCAGAAACGGCGAACCAATCGTAAAACATGCCCTTCTGCAAACAGTTGCCAAACATTGGTGACCATTGAAGGAACAATCAGTAAAGTTGCAGCTTGAAAAGGACTGATAAACAGCGTGAGTAAGCCCATAGCAACAGCGGGTAAACCCAAACCAATGGTGCCTTTGATCATCCCTGCAAGCGCAAATACTCCAATTACAAACCCAACCATATGCGCTGCACTCTTTAAACTGTGAACGCTATGCTAGATGAAGCATGCTAAGAGGAAAATCATTGTTTTTGGAAGACAGCCTCAATCTTTGCTTGAGGCTGTTCGCCATATTTCTGTATTTTGATGGTGAAAAAATTTACGCTCTTTTTACGTTACTGTTGAGATCAATATTTCTATACTTTTTTGATCTCTACAGCGATGTTAAAAATATGAATATGCCGCTTTATCATCCAGCTTCAAGTTCAACCAATACACTTTATTTGGAATCTAAAGATGCTGATCAATTCTTACTAGAAGTGGATCAATATTTAAATCAATACCCTGCGACCGAACATATTGATATTTGCCTGCATGATTTAAATGGACATCTGCGTGGTAAAAGAATTGATATCAAAAGCCTCAAAAATCTCTCTAAGGGTTGTTATTTTCCGTTATCAATTTACGCCATGAGTTTAGAAGGCAAAGTAATTGAAGAAAGTGGGCTTGGAAAATATATTGGAGAACCAGACCATCTTTGCTTACCCATTTTAGGCTCTTTACGTCCTTGCGCAAACCAATCCGAAAAACATGCGCAAATTTATTTAAGCATGAAATCTGACAATGGTTCGGACTGCGAATTTGAACCCAGAAATATCTTAAAAAGAATCTTGTTAACCTTAAATCAAATGAATTATTTCCCCGTGATGGCAGGAGAAATCGAGTTTTATTTATATACCAAACCAAGCCATTCCGAGCACAAAGTGGAGCAAACGCAATGTTTCGATGTAGATGCTCCCAAGCGTTATCAAACCGTGTTAGAAAACATTGAAATCGAAGCTAAAAAACAAAATATTCAGATCACTGCCATTGTTGCAGAGAGTTCATCGGGTCAATTCGAAATTAACCTGCAACATCGTGCCGATATCTTAAAACTCTGTGATGACATTATGGCGATTAAACGCATTGTGAAACAAAGTGCCAATATACATGGTTTAAATGCCAGCTTTATGGCCAAACCCAATATGTCGAGTGCGGGTAGTGGCTTGCACTTTCACATGAGCCTTTTAAATCAATTTCAACAAAATATTTGTGCAACGGATGATCTTAAAAAACCCAATCAACGCATGGGGCAAATGATTGCCGGTCTGCTTCAATTAATGCCTGCATCGATGGCTATTTTGGCACCGAATATTAATTCTTTCCGCCGCTTTCAGTTTGCGCATTATGTACCTTTAGAAGCCAATTGGGGCGTGAATAATCGTAATGTGGCTATTCGACTGCCCTGCGCAGACCCAGAAAATTGTCGTTTAGAATATCGGGTTGCCGGTGCCGATGCGAATCCCTATTTATGTATTAGTGTGATCTTAATTGGTGTGCTGCATGGCTTAACCCATGATGCACTTCAATTACCCAAAGCCAGCCATGAAATGAAAGCGCATGATGCAAGAACATTATTGCCCAATCATCAACTCGAAGCGTTAAAACTCTTTGAAAAAAATCCAATTCTTAAACAATATTTAGGTGCCGATTTTATGCAATTATGGGCGGCTTGCAAAAAATATGAATACCAATTGGTCAGCAATACAATTACTGAATTAGAATTACAATGGGGACTCTAAAAATGCGATTTAAATGATCCGTTTAAGGGCGAATTTCTTTCAATTCCCTTTGAATAAAACGTTGGATCATTTCTCGATATAAGTGTTCAACCAAATCTGGATCTGTTCCCAATGCAATGGCTTGGGTACGGACCTTGTTAATCACTTGCTCGACGCGCTCAGGTGATTGCACATCTTGCACGCTGTTCTTAAAACGGACGGCTTGATCCACATAAAATTGGCGTGTTGCAATGATTTCAATCAATGCCGTATCAAGGACATCAATCTTTTCACGCGCTTGTTCTAAAGACTCACATTTTTCTTTCTTCATCGTTGCTATCATCATTTTCACTTTTATATTGGTCTTCTAAAACATTACTAAAAATACTTTCAATCATCCAGACCCGATACAAACTATTAAAGACATAACTTTGACCATCAATACGTAGTTCAAGTACGGGAAAATCAGGCTGTGATTTCATTTCACAGAGTATGTCATTTTCTTGCAGTTTGGCAGTAATATCTTCATGGGTTAATTCATTAATCTCTAAATCACGCTTAAGCTGTTCAAAATGTGCCTTGAACGACATGTCCTGCCCTTTGGTCCATACCGCTTGTAAAATACGATACATTGCCTCCACACGTTGCTCTTCAGGCACACTGTAAAACAGCCGTGCCATGTCACAAGTTGCAGACTGGGTAGGACGGCAAAATGGGGTAAAAACCACTTCTGTACGTTTGGAAAGACGCGTCGCCAGACTCCAATCAAACAAGTCACGTCCATGATAAGAAAGCGGATAGACATTCAGCTGAATATTATAATAATTGGCCAATTCTTCTTTAATATACGCCAACAATAGCCATGAAATCGGATCTTCAAGTGCAATATATAAATCCAATTCAGGATCTAAGGCTTGAATTTCATTGAGTTCCTCAGCATCGCTAATCAGGTGCTCACGCCAATCAATATGGTTAATCAGGAAGATGGGGTTTCCCGTTAATTGTTTTTGTTGTTTTAAACGGCGTACCAATCGCAGTAAATCATCGACCGCATGATATTTACGATCACTCAATTCAAAATAACTGGCAAGTACAGCATCATCGTTAAAAATACGTTCTGGAAAATCTTGCGCTGGATGATGGCGACTGGCCATCGCATATAAAGTGCGTAATTTGCCATACTGTTTTTGCCACAGCATGTGAAATACATCTTCCAGTAAATACAGGAAATCTTGTCCACGGAGTGGCGTGTTGCGAAGGATGGTTTCTGCTTGTTGGATGGCTTCAGTGGGCGGTTGTTCGGGAGTCTCATGAAAACTAAACCGGTGCTGTTTCGATAAAATTTTCGCATCGTTTAAGCAGTAGTTTTGCCACTCCACCTGTGACATATCATTGGGAGGTTCTGCCTTTTGGCTCGAAATGATCACTTTTAAAGGTTTGAGTTCATCACTCAAAATTTCCTCAAGCTCAGGTAACTGCTGTACAGCCAAATAGCTATACACATCATCTAAACGCAAGTGAATACTTAAACCGTGTTCCGTAGATAATACCACTTGACGCATCGGCTTTTGGTAAAACCAGCGCGATCGAAGTGGATCAAACCAACGGCGTAACAGTGACATGAGATAAACCTCGAAAAAAAACCCTTGTAGTGCTACAAGGGTTTATAACAATTTGTTAGAGAATGATCAATTATACATCTAAATTTAGATCCGTAACTGCCCCTTTTTCCGCCCCTGTGGTCAATTTAGCAAACTTAGCTAAAGCACCATAGGTATAATTGGGTTTTGGTTTCACCCAAGCGGCTTTACGTGCTGCCATTTCCGCATCAGAAATATGTAAGGTCATTTCGCGGGTTTCGGCATTAATCGAAATTTTGTCACCATTTTTGACCAATCCAATCGGTCCACCTTCATAGGCTTCAGGCGTGACATGGCCAATCACAAAACCGTGACTGCCACCAGAGAAACGACCATCGGTCAGCAATGCAACCGATTTACCTAAACCTTTACCAATAATCGCCGAAGTCGGTTTCAGCATTTCTGGCATTCCCGGCCCACCTTTAGGACCTTCACCACGAATCACCACCACTTCGCCTTCTTGCACTTCACCATCCAAAATCCCACGCATGGCACCAATTTCGCCTTCAAATACTCGTGCTGGGCCTTCAAAATATAAACCTTCTTTACCGGTAATTTTGGCCACGGCACCTGTAGGTGATAAGTTGCCTTTCAACACCACAAGGTGAGAGTCTTTTTTAATCGGGGCATCAAAAGGTAAAATAATCTGCTGACCTGCTGGATAATCTTCCACATCGGCCAAGTTTTCCGCCAAGGTTTTGCCTGTCACGGTTAAGCATGAACCATCAAGCATTCCTGCATCTAACATACGTTTCATTAACGGTTGAATGCCACCAATGGCAATCAGTTCAGACATCAAATACTTGCCTGATGGGCGAACATCCGCCAGCACTGGAATATCTTTTCCAATACGGACAAAATCATCCAGTGTTAGTTCAACGCCTGCGGTATGTGCCATCGCAAGCATATGCAGCACCCCATTGGTCGATCCCCCTAATGCAATCAGCACTTTAATCGAGTTCTCAAATGCCGCTTTGGTCATAATGTCGCGTGGCTTGATATCCAGACGTAATAGGTTCATGACCGCCTCACCGGCACGCAGACAGTCGATTTTTTTCTCGTCTGAAACGGCTTCTTGCGCAGATGAACCCGGTAGGCTCATACCGAGTGCTTCAATCGCCGATGCCATCGAGTTCGCAGTATACATCCCGCCACAAGAACCCGGTCCCGGCAATGCCACTTCTTCAATTTGCTTGACTTGAATGGCACTGATTTCACCTTTGGCATGCTGCCCCACCGCTTCAAACACAGAAATCATGTCGGTATGACCTGCGCCCGGTTTAATGGTTCCGCCATAAATAAACAGACCTGGACGGTTTAAACGTGCCAAGCCCATAATGCAGCCCGGCATGTTTTTATCACAACCACCAATGGCAATCACCCCATCATAGGCCTGGCACCCCACCACAGCTTCAATCGAATCGGCAATAATTTCACGAGAAACCAACGAGTATTTCATCCCTTCGGTGCCGTTCGAGATCCCGTCAGAAATGGTAATGGTATTAAAAATAATGCCTTTACCGCCAGCTTGATTAACCCCTTTTTCAGCCTCACGTGCCAAACCATCGATGTGCATATTACACGGCGTGACATTGGCCCAAGTAGACGCAATACCGACAAAGGGACGAGTAAAGTCTGAATCTTTAAAGCCTGTGGCACGCATCATGGAACGTGCAGGTGCATTTTCGATGCCTTCATAAACTGGGGCTGAATGTTCGCGGATATTGTCTTTACTCATTGTATTTGTCCTTAGCGATGGCTGCGTATTGCTCTACAGTCTTGGCAATTTTTTCTGTTTTTATTGTATAGAAAGCAGGCTAGACATAAAAGTACAATGGGACTTTTGAGTCAATCCCCATCAAGCTCTTCACGGTCTTAACATATTGATCTTGAATCCATCAGGTTGTCTGATACACGGAAACGTCGTCCGCAACCTGCGTAGCCGATTCAATGGGCGGTTTTTTTCAAGGCATTCTTTTAGATGCAGAAAATAAACAGGTTTTGCGGACGACCAATGGTTTTGCCTACTTTTGCCGAAACAAAAGTAGGTCGAACCGAAGGTTATCAACTGCAATTTGAGAAACCTATTTAAGACTCCATTGTGCTGAACCAATGACTTTTAAATAAAAAGCACCCCAAATGGAGTGCTCTTTTTCATCCGTCAAAGACTAGCTATTAAATTTCACGTACCGCACCTTTAGACGCACTCGTGGTATGCATCGCATAGGCTTTTAAAGCTTTAGACACTTTACGTGGACGCTGTTCAGCAGGTTGCCAACCTTTGGCTTCTTGTACTTCACGGCGCGCTGCCATCGTTGCTTCGTCCACAGCCAAGTGAATCGTACGGTTTGGAATATCGATCTCGATACGGTCACCGTCTTCAACCAAACCAATCGCACCGCCTTCAGCCGCTTCAGGAGACACGTGACCAATAGACAGACCTGATGAACCTCCCGAGAAACGACCATCGGTAAGTAAAGCACAGTCTTTACCAAGGCCTTTAGATTTTAAGTAACTGGTTGGATACAACATTTCTTGCATACCCGGACCACCACGTGGACCTTCGTAGCGAATCACCACCACATCACCGGCTTGAATACTACCACTCAGAATGCTTTCTACCGCAGCATCTTGGCTTTCAAACACACGTGCTGTGCCGTTGAATTTAAGAATGGAGTCGTCTACACCGGCAGTTTTAACGATACAACCATCCAGTGCGATGTTGCCGTAAAGTACCGCCAAACCACCATCTTGTGAGAAAGCATTGGCTGCATTACGAATCACACCCGATTCACGGTTACCATCTAAAGTTTGGTAATAACGGTTTTGTGAAAATGCGGTTTGTGTTGGTACACCACCCGGTGCTGAACGGAAGAACTCATACACGTCTGCATCTTCAGTACGGATAATGTCCCATTTGTCCAAGGCATCTTTTAAGGTTTTTTCATGTACCGTTGGTACAGAAGTATCCAATAAACCTGCACGGTCTAATTCGCCCAAAATCGACATGATCCCGCCGGCACGATGCACGTCTTCCATATGTACGTCTTGTTTTGCCGGTGCGACTTTACACAGCACAGGAACTTTACGCGAAAGACGATCAATATCGGTCATGGTAAAATCAACACCCGCTTCATGCGCAGCTGCCAATAAATGCAATACTGTATTGGTTGAACCACCCATCGATACATCAAGGGTCATGGCATTTTCAAAAGCCGCTTTGGTGGCAATTGAACGCGGTAAAATGCTGTAGTCGTCTTGTTCATAATGACGTTTTGCCAGTTCTACAATCAACTGACCTGCACGTTCGAATAATTTTTGACGATTCGCATGGGTCGCTAAAGTTGAACCATTGCCCGGTAAAGACAAACCTAAAGCTTCGGTCAAACAGTTCATTGAGTTTGCTGTAAACATCCCTGAACATGAACCACAAGTTGGACATGCAGAGCGTTCATACTCAGCCACTTCTTCATCAGTAAAGCTGTCATCTGCTGCCACAATCATGGCATCAACCAAATCGATGGCTTTTTCATTGCCACGGATTTTCACTTTACCGGCTTCCATTGGGCCGCCAGAGACAAAAACCACTGGAATATCGAGGCGCATCGCTGCCATCAACATGCCCGGGGTAATTTTGTCACAATTGGAAATACAAACCATGGCATCGGCACAATGGGCATTGACCATATATTCAACCGAATCCGCAATCAAATCACGTGAAGGCAATGAATACAGCATGCCATCATGCCCCATCGCAATACCATCATCCACAGCAATGGTGTTGAATTCTTTGGCTACACCACCTGAAGCTTCAATTTGTCTTGCGACCAGTTGACCTAAATCTTTCAGATGCACATGACCCGGAACAAATTGGGTAAAAGAGTTGACCACCGCAATAATCGGTTTGCCAAAATCTTCATCTTTCATGCCTGTCGCGCGCCATAAGCCACGTGCGCCAGCCATATTTCTTCCGTGTGTCGATGTTTTTGAACGATAGTCAGGCATTGTGTATTTCCAACAAAGTTTGTGCTCGAAATGAATTCTACGATTCACTCTGGCTGAATGATACTGATATATAACGCTAAAGCAGTCGAAATATAGACCCATCCTATAGCCTGTTTTTAGCCAAGCCCTATAGCGATGATGTCTTATGCGATAAATCTAGTGATATTTCGACAATTTATATCAAAAAAATTGCTACTAGAAACTAATATAACGCTATCACATCGATTTAAATACAAAACTTTCATGAATAATATTTAAATTTTATATAAATTAAATTTATTAATAACAATTAAATCAAGCAAGGCTATTGAGACATCCATGCTGATTAATTTCAGTTTTTTACAGTTCAAAAACGCGTTTTACAGCTATTTTTGATTCTGATCAAGATATGCATTTTCAGTTTGCTATAATAAGAAAACATCTTACGAATTGAGCCAAATAAAGTTGAAAATCATCTTTGCGGGTACTCCTGAATTTGCAGCAGTCGCTTTAGACGCACTTCTCAAAACAGAACATGAAATTGTCGCTGTTTATACCCAACCTGACCGCAAAGCAGGTCGTGGGCAAAAATTAACGGCATCGGCAGTGAAACAATTGGCTTTAGCCCACAACATTCCGGTTTATCAGCCGCTGCATTTTAAATCCTCCACTGAAGAAGGCTTAGCTGCACAAGCTGAACTCGCTGCTTTAGCGGCAGATATTATGGTGGTGGCAGCTTATGGCTTAATCTTGCCACAAGTGATTTTAGATACCCCGAAATATGGCTGTCTCAATATTCATGGTTCACTGCTTCCTCGCTGGCGTGGTGCAGCACCGATTCAGCGTGCCATTGCAACGGGTGATCGCGAAACGGGTGTGACCATCATGAAAATGGCCGCGGGTTTAGACACAGGCGATATGATGTATAAAACCCTGTGTCCGATTGAAGCCACCGATACTTCTGCCAGCCTACATGACAAGTTAGCTATTCAAGGTGCAACCGCCATTGTGGCGGTGTTAGCATCGGAACAAACACTCAAACATTATTTAGAAACACGTGAAGTACAAGACGAAGCACTCACGGTCTATGCGCATAAACTATCCAAAGCTGAAGCGCAAATTGATTGGTCTTTAGACGCCGTACAGATTGACCGTAATATCCGTGCTTTTAATCCTTGGCCTGTGGCATTTATCGCACTGGATGAGCAAAATAACTTAAGAGTCTGGAATTCGGTCTTATCGCATGAAACCACGGAAAATGCTCAAGTCGGTGAAATTATTGCCATTGATAAACACGGTGTACATGTTGCCTGTGCAAATCATACAGTCATCATGCTAACTGCTTTACAATGGCCGGGTGGTAAACCGCTTAATGCCGTACAAATTTTACAAACCCAAAAACTGAATATTGGACAAATTTTATAATGAAACAATCTCCCCACGCCTCAGGTAAGACCCTAAACTTACGTGCTCAGGTTGTTAAAACGTTATTGGCTGTCCAAAATGGTCAATCACTGGCATCGGTACTTCAGCAACACATGGCGATTGTGTCTGACAAAGACCGTGCCTTGTACCATGAATTAGTTCTTGGCTGTTTACGCCAATGGCATGCGCTTAAACAAGTGACTTTACCGCTGTTGTCTAAACCACTGGAAAACCAAGTCGTTGAAACCTGCTTATACGTTGGTTTATACCAATTGCTGTGTACCCGCGTTGCAGCCCATGCCGCTATTTCTGAAACGGTAGAAGCAGCCAAACAATTGGGTATGGAAAGCTTAAGTGGTGTGGTCAATGCCATTTTACGCCGTGCAACACGTGAAACAGAACAGTTCTACGATGTTCTAGAACAAGCATCGAATTTGCCAAGTTGGTTAGCAAAACGTTTGAAAAAGGACTGGGGCGAGCAACTGGCTGAAATTAGCTACGAGCTGAAACAAGTTGCCCCCTTAACCTTGCGCATCAACACCTTACAAGTCAGCCGTGACGAATATCTTGAAATTTTAGAAGATGAAGGCATTGAAGCACACGCGTGTGAACTTTCTAATGTCGGTATTGTGCTGGATGAAAGTATTCATGTCCCAAGCCTCCCCGGTTTTGAAGCGGGTGGTTTTTCAGTACAAGATGAACACGCGCAACTCTGTGCAACCTTGTTGCCAGACTTGAATGGCAAATTCGTGATTGATGCCTGTGCAGCACCGGGTGGTAAAACAGCGCATATTTTAGAGAAATATCAGCCGAAAAAACTAATCGCGCTCGACCAAGATGAAAAACGCCTAAAACGTGTGTCTGAAAACTTAGAACGTTTGGCTTTAAGTGAAAAGCATGTTGAAATTATCACTGCCGATGCGGTGAAATGGACATCGCCTGAACTTGCGGATTGTATCGTACTCGACGCACCTTGTTCAGCCATTGGTGTGATCCGTCGCCATCCCGATATTCGTTTACTGCGTCAGTCGGGCGACATTGCCAAAACGGTACAGCTGCAAAAGCAAATTCTTGAAAACATGTGGCAACAACTCAAAGTGGGCGGCACATTGCTGTACATCACCTGCTCGATTTTAAAAGCCGAAAATGAACAGCAAATGGTCGACTTCTTTGCCCAACATGCCGATGCGAAAGAAATTAAAATTGATGCCGATTGGGGCATTGAGCAGATTCATGGTCGCCAATTGCTACCACAGGTAGGGCGTGGCGATGGCTTCTTCTATTGCCGTATCCAGAAAACTGCATAAGCCTTAAAGATACTGTGCCATTCTGAAATAGAGTAGCCATATGTCCATTAAAACCGAGTTAAGCCATTAACTCGGTTTTTTCTTTTTTATAGACTTTGGCTGATCTTTATTAAGGTGGACACTAAATTTTCAATTCAGTAGCTCAAAATTAGAAATACCCGACGGGTGATTGAAAAAGAATTGATCTGAGCAAGGGATTAACTGACAAATTTAAACAGTACCAAACTGATGGCCAGAGATGCCATGCCAATCACCAGACCGTAAACTGTTTCATGACCTTGGGCATAACGCTTTGCTGTGGGCAATAATTCATCCAATGCTAAAAACACCATCACCCCACCAATCACGCCAAATACCGCGCCATAAACACTAAAACTCATAAAAGGTGCCAAAATAAAGTAACCCAATGCGGCACCAAAAGGTTCAGCTAAAGCAGAAACAAAACTCGCAGCTAAAGCTAAATCTTTACGCCCTGTGGCCATATATACAGGCAAGGCAATCGCAACACCTTCAGGAATATTATGAATAGCAATTGCTACAGCTAAAGGGGCACCTAAAGTGGGGCTTTCTAAAGTGGCAAAAAATGTGGCCAAACCTTCAGGTAAGTTATGTGCAGTAATGGCAAATAAAGTCAGTAAAGCCGTGCGCATTAATTGTTGTTGTTCTAAAGCGACAGTATTGTTTTGTTCAATGGTTTGGTGCGGATCTGGAATAAAACGATCCAATAACACCACCAAAATTACGCCCAATAAAAAGGAAAAAGTACCAAAAGCAAAACCCCATTTAGGCTCAAAAGCTTGGCTAAAAGAGGCAATCGATTTATTTAAAATTTCAGTCAGTGAAACATAGACCATGGCCCCAGCAGAAAAAGCCAAGCCGAAGGATAAAAAACGATAGCTCGGTTGCTTAAAAAATAAAACCAATGCGCCACCAATCACGGTGGCCAATCCAGCAAGCAAAGTCACGGCAAATGCAATTAAAACTTGATGAGGCAAAATGGTGTGCATCGCCATGCTCCATTTTAGAAACAAGAAAGCCATTATCATAAATGATAATGACTTTCATTTACATGTTTTATCAGTATGGACTGAATTATTTTACTTAGAGCGTATGTTGATCTTTGACATCTTCAAGAACATCATCAAGTTCCTCGGGATTTTTCATCAAGTGAAGAATGGACAAAACCAAGCCGCCCCACAAAAACACCATCGAGATAATCATCATTACGATTGCTGAAGTATTCATCTTTGCTCTCCTAGCGGTCTTTGACACGAGTCAAAATAAAGGCAATGACTGCACAGAAAATTACACAGCCCCATCCAAATAACCACTGTAGACTTAAACTATAATCTCCATAGCCTTTTAACAGCAAGTTATAAATGGTCATGCCTAAAGTAATCAACAAAATCAAAGAGGTAATCACCGTTAGCGTGAAATCCCAGCCTTTACCTAATTGCACGGTTGAAATGGCATTGACATGATTTCTGATCTCGACCAGTGCTGAACGCTTGAACCACGCCACACAAATAATCGACAGTAATGCACCACCAATGATGCCAATGTTATTGATGAAATGGTCAATAATATCAACCAATTTAATCGAATTGACACTTGAAAAGAGCACGATTGAAACCAACGCACTACCACCACCGATAATCGAAACGGCTTTTTTACGGCTCCATTTCAACTTATCCATCATGGCTGAAATTGGAACTTCCAAAATACTCACCATCGATGAAATACCTGCGACAAATAATGAGGTAAAGAATAAAATTCCGAATAAATCAGCGCCTGCACCCAAGCTAGAAATAATTTTAGGGAAGGCAATAAAAGCTAGACCAATACCGCCGCTCACTACATCTTGCACATTACTATTTGCAGCATGCGCCATAAAACCAAGTGCCGCAAAAATACCAATACCGGCTAAAATTTCAGTTGAAGCATTGGCAAAACCAACAATTAAACCTGAACCCGTTAAATTGGTCTTTGGCTTTAAATAAGATGCATAGGTCACCATGATCCCGAAGCCCACTGAAAGTGAGAAGAAAGTATGACCATAAGCTGCCAACCAAACTTTATAGTCCATCATCGCAGACCAGTTTGGAGTAAAGAAGGCATTTAAACCTTGCGCCGCACCTGGTAATCGAAGTGCTTGAATCACCAAAAGTACGAATAAAACAAATAACAACGGCATGAAAATCTTGTTGGAAAGCTCAACGCCTTTTTTCACACCGCCATATAAAATGATTAAAGTTAATGCCCAAATACCAGCCAACGGCCAGAAAATATGGCTCACAAAACGCGGGTCAAAACCTGTGGCTTCTGAAGTCTGTAAATACGTTTTAAAGAAAAATGCTTCTGGATCACTGCCCCACATTTGACCAATCGAGAAGTAGATATAACTCCCGGCCCAAGTTAAAACGCTGGCGTAGTACAAGCCAATGATGATACACACACAAACTTGCCACCAGCCTAGTGTTTCACCGCCTTTAAAAATGGCACGATACGCTTTCGGAGGGGAACGATTACTTTTATGCCCAACTGCATAATCTAGAAATAAAAGTGGCAAACCTGCAGTAATTAAAGCAATCAAATAAGGAATTAAGAATGCCCCACCGCCATTTTCATAAGCGACATATGGAAAGCGCCAAATATTACCTAAACCAACTGCGGATCCGATCGCTGCAATAATAAAGCCCGATCGTGACGTCCAGTTTTCACGAGTATCTGTCATAGAACACCTAAACTTAGGCACTTTTTAATGCTGCTTGTTATCTGGTTATCTCGCAAGCAAAAAAGTGCCATTCAAAAATAATTTGTGTGTTTGACGTTAGAGGTCACCTTTTGAGCGTCTTATTCTAAAATACAAACAGGCAATCATTACAAAACCTTGCTTAAAGTCTTTTGCTGATTTTTGCCTTTCAATGTTTGAACAATACCCATTTTTTGCGCTTTTTTCTGTAGTTTTTACCGAAATTATTTAATTTAATAATCTATATTTTATGAATTGATCAAAAAATCGCTTTTTTTGCCAGTCATGACTGGCATCTTGTACTTTCCACACACCAAAGCTGACTTTTTACAGCGGCATGCGACATCACATTATTGCCGTGAACAAACGGCATATCATAAATCTCACGTGACCCATTTTAAAAATAACAGCAATGCAATTTGCTCTCATTCCCTATATGATTTGATCAATTCAGCATTCACTGACACGATTTAAATCACAGCATTATTTTGCAAAAATAATCGATCTCATTTTCAGGATTTCCATGCAAGCACTCAAATTATTTTGTTTTGTACTCGGACTCAGTACATTTAATGCCGCACAAGCCGATATTATTGCAGTCAAAGGCGGTATTGATTATTGGCACTATAACGCTGATTTACAGCAGCCAACCTCTGTAGGCGAACAAGCAGAGCTTGAAAATGATCACAGCATGTCATTTTCCATTGCAGTAGAACATCCGGTGCCCTTTTTACCCAATATCAAAATTAAACATACCGATCTACAAGCTGAAAGTAATCAAAGCTTTTCAGGGCTAAAGCGCCATCAGGTCGATCTCGATTATTCAGATTTCATTCTATATTACGAAATACTGGACAATATTATATCGGCCGATATTGGCCTTGGTGCTAAACGTCTAGAGGGTACTATCCGTCAAAATGATACCCAAACTCAGGATATCAGCGGGACTATACCCATGATCTATGCGCAAGCTGGTGCAAAACTACCATTTACAGGATTAAGTGCTGGAGCTGAAGTCAGTTTTTCTTCATTAGACCATGATAAAATTACCGATGCACAGGCTGAACTCAAATATAATTTTGTCGACACTTTGCTTGTGGATGTCGGTGCTAAAGTGGGTTATCGCATTTTAGATATTCAGCTCGACGAGGGTTCCAACCAAGAAGCCAAATTAAAATTTAAAGGGCCTTATTTGGGTCTAGACGTACATTTCTAGCCTTATTGTAAGCCTGAGCTTACATAAACTATGGAAAATGACTGCTATTCAAGTACTATGATTTTCACTATATTTAACTTATACAGAAACAGGATGTTTCTAAAAAACAAAAATTATAACAGTACAAAACAGCAAGATGCTGAGGTAGCATAAAAGTGATACCTTTAAACGAATACGAAAAAGCCTCGACAGGATGTCGGGGCTTTTTTCATGTACGTGATGAATATCATCCGAAAATAAAAACAGTTTCATCGATGAACAAGCAGCGAGTAGCCATTAAGATTCTAGATACAATCAACCATTTTAAGCCCTCAACATTATCATGGCATGAACAGGATACGATGCTCATACTACTCACAAAATGATGATGTTCAAAAAAGTCTGTCATTCATAACTGGTGTACTGACTACCTTGATCAGAATAAAGCAAAATTGTGTGCTTTATCTTCATGAATACAAATGCCCCACAGGCGTTCGATTTAGCTAGATTAAACTATCTAATAGCCTCACCTCAGCTATGATAAACATCTAAAGTCGAACATAAGCGATGGACAAGCCATATGTGCTAATTAGCCTAAATAAGGTACACCTTCATTTAAGCTGACTTGCGACCGCGGCTTTTTTTGAATATCTCCCATTTTTCGGTGACTCTTTTTTACAATTTTTTTTAACGTTGCCAATTCTGCAAGTGAATCACTAGACTCTGTAATCTAGGGTTATTGTGGATCGTAACCTTTGAACCCAAACCTAAAGACTATTGGTTGTTTCTGATAGGCACTGAACCACTTCGGCCAAACTATAACCCTTTTCAGGAATTTATTTTACTACCGCTCACAAGTACCTCATTAGTTAGCCATTTTATCTGGCTAAAAGGTGTCTACCAAATTGGTCACTATTCAGTTTTAAAAGCGGATGCGCACTACACATCTTAATCGTAGCGTGTGTAAAGGCTCTTTTAGGGCCATTTATTTTGAATTCACGGCCTATTTTTAATTTTTATATTTTGCACGCATAAAAAAACACCCCAACGTTTGGTTGGGGTGTTTTTAGTAATAATGAGCTGGCGATGACTTACTCTCACATGGGTAACCCCACACTACCATCAGCGCGAAGAGGTTTCACTTCTGAGTTCGGGAAGGGATCAGGTGGTTCACTCTTGCTATTG
>RCUL01000153.1_pt1 | contig 58128 bp, 40 predicted proteins | sample 2167521 | NCBI WGS metagenome assembly RCUL01 (sample SAMN09932745, study PRJNA488358) | compost metagenome | feature: garden; material: soil; isolation source: compost soil in acetic acid-enriched culture | place: Germany: Experimental Botanical Garden Goettingen | collected 2016-01-27
GGTCAGCAGTGACCACAATAAGTGTTTCCTTGGGGTGTTTCTTGTAGAATTCATACACAAGTTCTGCCGCCGAATTGAAGTCCAATACTTCCTGGATGGTGGTAGCTGCATCATTTGCATGGCAGGCCCAGTCTATTTTTCCACCTTCAATCATCAAAAAGAATCCATTTTTATTGTTTTGTTCTAAAGATTGGATTGCAGCAGCGGTAATATCCGCTAGCTTGAGGTCAGATGGTTTTTGATCTATGGCATATTTTAGCGCATCTGTTGCAGTGCCATCTGTATTCATAAGGATGATTTTGTCCGACTTGCGGGGATGTTGTATATAGGCCTCTTTTCCTTTTAGAACTTTATATCCTGCTTTTTCAAATAAGGGGAAAAGGGAAGGAGCGGGTTGTTTATCAAAAGTTGTTTCGGATTTTAGGAAATTGGATCCACCAAAGAAGTCAAAATTGGAGCTGATAATTTCTTTGCCAATTTCGTAATACATATCTCGGTCAGGCTGATGGGCATAAAACGAAGCAGGTGTAGCATGGTCTATACTCACACTGGTGATGATACCGACTTTCTTTCCTTTTTCCTTAGCTGCATAAGCGATACTTTTGTGTGGCACTGTTCCGGTACTGTCCATTCCGATAACACCGTTTTTCGTTTTTTTACCGACAGCAAGAGCTGTACCGCCAGCGCCAGAATCGGTAACACCGTTGGATTGGGAGTGCGTGGAAGCAAAACCAACATGAGGGAACTGGGTAAAAACCAAAGGTACCGTACTGTTTTTTTGTTGGAGTTCAGCACGGTGTATTTCGGTCAGATTGACTTGATTGAGTCCCATTCCGTCACCGATGAGGTAAAAGATATATTTTGCTTCTTGGCTAAAAGCCGGAAATACATAAATAAAAGCAAAGAGAAAAAGGAATAAAAAGCGTTTTTTCATTAGTGTGATAAATAAAATAAATGACGGCAAATTAATAAGCCTGGATTAGCTTATTGTTAATTCATTGTTATGAATACTTTTTACATTACCCTTGGTTCACCGTGTCTGATAGCTGTTTGATATCTTCCACTGAGATGATATTGATGCGTTCTTTGCGGGCATGAATGGACTGTATCATCGCCTGGGCAACCATGGCAACGGGTAGCGCTTCATAGCTCTTAAAAAGGCCGATACGGTTAAAAGCGCGTAATGCGTTTATGCCGATCTTTTCGCCTAGGCGATCAGTATTGGGACGGATCAAGCCGCCGGGCTGTACAATAATAAGTTTACCAAAATCTAGTGCTTTCACATGTTGCTCCAGACTCCCTTTCATCCGATTATAGAAAATCTTCGATTCAGCATCTGCGTTGACCGCCGAAAGTAATACAAAACAGGGGATTTCATTTTTCTTGGCCAGCGCTGCGAATTGCAGGTTGAGGTCATGATCTATCTTCCATTGTGCTTCTTTACTACCTGCATCTTTGACTGTGGTACCCAGGCAGGAAAAAGCAATATCGCCGTGAATCTCTTGTTCAAACTCTTGCAGTTTGCTGAAGTCTACAACGATCTGCCGTAATTTGGGTTGCTCATCAAATGTCTTGCGCCGTAAGAGGACGACGACTTCGGTAAAATCCGTTGATTTTAATAGTTCATGAACAAGTACTCTTCCAGTTGCGCCGGAACCACCAATTAAAACTGCTCTCATGTTGTTGATTTTTTTATTTTACTTCACAAATGAACTATAGGCTATCCCTATCAATCGGGATAGCAATACTGCTACTGATAAGTAGCAATTTTTTACAGCAGAATCCCTAATCTTTGTAATTTGGTTTTCCCGGTGTAAAACGTACGATGGATTGATCCAGTCTCAGAGCGTCGGCTACAGTAATCAGATCTTCTTCCACAATAAAATTTTGATCGATAGAGGTTTTTATTGTCGTAAAATCTTCCTGATCGGCGTCCTGAAAATACAATAGCGATTGGATGGTCGATACAGCTACGAGTTCGAGTAGTTCGTCTTCACCTTCATAGCCAACATAGAAAAAATCTGCCATAATTATACAATTTGGTTTTATACGAATATACTTTATTTAATCCTAAAATTGCCCAATTCGAACTGAAAACTTGTCTCCGATATGTTGTTTTTTAATAAAGTATCGAATTTAAATTTTCTTGTCCAGAGACTTATTTCCCTCGCAAAAATGCCTTATATTTGAAGTAATCGTTTTAAATAAATATTAACAATAAGATCATATAAAGATGGATAAAGAGCAGATACAAAATTGGTTGGATAGTGGGTATGATATACTGCACCATGGCAGGCCGGTTAAAGTTGAAGGCAATCTGTGGGATTATATAGATGGGTTGGGAAGCTATGAAAATGTGTTTGTATTACGGGAACTGATTTATTGGACAGAGGAGGAGCTGGCAAATATCGGAAAACAATAGCAAGGTCTTGAATCCAAGATTGCTGTCTGAGATCCAAGACCAGTTGAGCTTGCTAATGTTGTTAAAGGATAATATTGCGTTTAAATGCACATCCTAATTCGATGAGAGAATCTGTTTTTGCGATGCCAGGAATGTTGTCAATTTTTTCATAAAGCAACTGACGCATATGTTCATGATTTTTGGCGATAATCTTTACGTATAAGGTGTAGTTTCCAGTGATGTAATAACATTCCGTAACTTCAGGGATCTTTTTCAGCTCGGCAATGATACGACTTGAATCATGATCTTTTTCCAGACTGAGCCCCGTAAAAGCCCCCCAATCATAACCTAATCTTTTTTCATCTAATACGGGTTTTATGCCTGTCAATATCCCTTGCTCCATGAGACGATTGATACGTTGATGGATCATGGTATTGGATACGCCTAATGCTGTTGCAATAGCCGAGTACGCCATTCGGCCATCCGCATCCAGGTATTTTAAAATTTGAAGGTCAAATTCATCTATGCCGTTCATTGTTATGTAGGTTTAAAAGTTAATTTTAATATTTTAACGCTAATTTAGTGTTAAATTCCATTATTTTACCTTAAAAATAGTAAAAATTGTATATTTGTTATTATTTGAAATAAAATCCAAATTATGAGTATTGTATCTAAACAAGGAAACGGCGCGGCGTTTATTGCCAAGGAAGAAAAATATGGAGCACACAACTATCACCCTTTACCGGTTGTGTTGGAGCGGGCAGAAGGTGTTATGGTATGGGATGTTGATGGTAAGTCTTATTTTGATTTCCTGTCGGCATATTCAGCAGTCAATCAGGGACATTGTCACCCGCGTATTATTGCTGCGTTGACAGATCAAGCTCAGAAGTTGACTTTGACTTCACGTGCTTTCTATAACAATAAACTGGGAGATTTTGAGGAAATGATCTGTAAGCTATTCGGCTTCGATAAAGCTTTGGTTATGAACTCGGGTGTAGAGGCTGTTGAAACAGCAATGAAGCTCTGTCGTAAATGGGCATCTCAAGTCAAAGGTATTGCTCAAAATCAAGCTAAAATAGTTTTTGCTAGAGATAATTTTCATGGACGTACCATTTCGGTGATATCTGCTTCAAATGATACAACTGCAACCAACGATTTCGGTCCTTTCGTGGAAGGAATAGCATTGGTGCCCTACAATGATATTGAGGCATTGGAAGCCTTGTTTAAACAGGATAAAAATATTGCCGGATTTATTGTTGAGCCGATTCAGGGGGAAGCAGGAATTGTGGTTCCGGATGCAGATTATTTGAAACGTGTACGCCTGTTGTGTACAAGCTATAATGTACTTTTTATTGCGGATGAAATCCAGACAGGTATCGCAAGAACTGGAAGCATGTTGGCTTCTTATGCCATTGATGATGTGGATAGTGCGAGTAAACCGGATGTATTGATATTGGGTAAGGCCTTATCTGGAGGAGTATTGCCTGTCTCAGCGGTATTGGCCGATGATGCTATTATGTTGTGTATCAAACCGGGTGAGCATGGTTCTACCTATGGCGGTAATCCACTGGCTTGTGCAGTAGCGATGGAAGCGCTTCAGGTTGTACTGGATGAAGATCTGGTCAACAATGCCCGTCAAATGGGGGGGCTGTTTTTGGAGGGTTTACGGAAAATTGCGGCCAAATCGGATATGATTACCGAAGTCAGGGGCAAAGGACTATTGACAGCTATTGTGATCAATGCCAGCGAAGAGAGTGATCTAGCCTGGAATATTTGCCTAGAATTTAAGGAAAATGGTCTTTTGGCAAAACCTACCCATGGCAACAAGATCCGTTTGGCGCCACCATTGGTGATTACGGAAAGTCAGATTGACAGCTGCCTGGAGATAATCGAACGATCGTTGACTAATGCGACTGCACGATGAAGAAAATGATTGAATTGATCAAAAACAGATCGGATATTGGTGCGGGGACCCGAGGTTCTGACCTTGGTATAGATGCTATTGAGATTGCGGCGATCAACAAAGGAAGTCAGTATTTTATCAATTATCCCTTTGTGGATGTGCCTACACGAAATAGTTCCATTTACCAAAATGATAACCATCCTTTCGGTAAACATATCCAACAGATCTATGAGCAGTGTAAGCAGGTGGCTTCTACAGTGGAAGATAGTCTGTCGGCGGGTAATTTCCCTTTGGTATTTTCTGGTGACCATTCTTCGGCAATGGGGACAATCAGCGGCATCAAGTCGGCTTATCCCGATAAAAAACTGGGTGTGATTTGGGTCGATGCGCATGCAGATATTCATTCACCCTATACAACACCTTCTGGCAACATGCATGGTATGCCTTTGGCGGCCATGTTGAATGAAGACAACCTGTCCTGTAAAATTAATGAAATTGATCAATCAACGCAGGAATTATGGAATAAGCTGAAGCGTATTGCCGGTCCGGCAGAGAAGATACAACCAGCGAGTTTAATCTATTTTGGGGTCAGGGATACCGAGGAACCTGAAGATCTTTTGATTGCGCATTTGGGAATAAAAAATTACCGTGTCGAAGAAATTCGCCAACGAGGCATTGAGGATTGTGTGGCTGAAGCATTAGTCAGTTTGCAGGACTGTGATATGATTTATATCTCTTTTGATGTGGATAGCATGGATAGCGAGTTGATCTCAGATGGTACAGGGACGCCTGTTCCCAAGGGTTTTATGCCAAAGGAAATCGTCCTGATATTGGAAGAAATCATACGTTCCGAAAAAGTTGGCTGTCTGGAGATTGTCGAAGTGAACCCATTGTTGGACAATAAAGGGAATAAGATGGCGGAGGTCGCTTTTGATATTTTAGAACGCATAACACCGATGATCGAGCTTAAATCTGGTGATTGATATCTAATACGATTTTCTTTTATATTGCTTTTGGCTTAGGTCAGCTTCTCTGTAAGGATTAGTGATATTTAACTAAGATTGAGCAAAAGGTCGTGTAGTGCGCTAGGTATTAACATTTAATAAATCAATAGGTACTAAGGGGGGGACAGATATAAAAGTCGGGTCCCCTTTTGTTTTTTTGGGGTATCCCATACTTTTTTCGGCATCTATTCGGTAATTATTCGACGTTTATTCGAGACATGTTCGGCTACGCTTCGACTCGGCTTCGGCTCGCACCCGAAGGGCAGTCGAACAGCAGCCGAAGCAACCCCGAAGAAGGGGCGACGCAGGCTCGAAGCAGTTCCGAAGAAATGTCGAACAGCCCCCGAAGCCGTCTCGAAGAAAGCCTTTCCGCATGTTAAGTTTAATCGGATTTAATATTCTGTTAACATGCTAACGCTTAAATTTACGCGGCGACTATTTACGGCAAAAATGAGAATTTCTTACAGTATTATATTTTCGACCTTCTTTCTGGTACAGCTTTTTTTCTCACAATTGACTACGGCACAAGCTGATTCATTTAAAGAGATTCGGGTATTAAGCCAAAATTATCCAGATTCGGCGATTACCTTAGTGAAAAAACGTTATGCGAAAGCCATAAACGACCGTGATCTACTGCTACAGGGAAATTGCCTGCAGACAATCGGTTGGTTATGCGTGAATCAAGGGCATTATGCCCAGGCGCAGGACTATTACTTCCAAGCAGACCGCATCTACACCCAGCTCAACGCGAAACAGGCACTGGGATCCAACTGGAGTGATATCGGTGAACTCAATATTTTCAACAAGCGCCATCAGTTGGCCAAGGAATACTTTAACAAGGCGCTACACACCTTCAAAAGCGAAAATGATCGAAATGGCGAGGCTTCTGTCCTGGGAAATATGGGGCATCTTTTTGAAAAGGAGGGATATTATGATTCGGCCTTTGTCTATCAAAAACAGGCCTTGGCGATCTACCGTGAGCAGACAAATCGTAACGGGGAAGCCAAGATTCATGAAAACTTGGGCAGTATCTATGAAGATCTTGGGAAATACGATAGTGCTTATTTGCATTTTGAAAAGGCGAGGAATTTATATGAGGAAACACAGGATAATTATGGAAAAATTGTTGTGATCAATAATATGGGGGATATTTTTCGGAAAACCAATAAATATCCCGAAAGTATTCAGCTGACCCAACTCGCGTTTCGCCTAGCGGAGAATCTTGGGGATGTCTATCAGATGGCATCAACGACAAAAGATCTCAGCAAGACATATGCTCTGAGCGGACAAATGGATAGCGCTTATTTCTATGCTGAGCGAAGCCGAAAACTCGTGCTAGAGCTTTATAGTGTGGATGGAGCACGGCACACTGCATTTTTCCAGGCACTGTATGATATGAATCAAAAGGCTGAGGAAATAGAAAAACTGCAGACAAACAAACGGATGAATTCGATCCTGTTGTTCGGCACGATTGTGGTATTGATCTTATTGAGTGTATTATCGTATGTCCTTTATAGCCGGCAGAAAATAAGGATCAAAACTCAGATCGCTGAATCACGGAAACAGGAAGCGGAGCGTGAACTGGCGGAAATAGCACTCAAAAATCAGCTGTTGGAAGATAAGCAGCTCAAACAGGAGCTAACGCTGAAGGAAAAGGAACTCACATCCCATACGCTCAACCTCATCCGCAGTAACCAATTTCTGGAAGAACTTCGCGACGAATTGAAAGCGCTAGTCAAAGACGATCGACGGGATCAAAAGAAACCTATGCAACGGTTGGTACAACAGATCAGTGAACATATTACGCAAGGCATCCATTGGAAAGAGTTTATGGGGACATTTGAACGCGTACATCATAGTTTCTTTGAAAAACTGATCAAGCTATTTCCTGATCTGACCGCAGCCGACATGCGCCTGATCGCATTGCTAAAAATCAATCTCAACAATACAGATATCGCGATCCTGTTGGGGATATCACAGGATAGTCTTCGTGTGGCCAGACATCGGTTAAGGAAAAAACTAAAACTGGAACAGGGTGAGGATCTCGCCGGGTATCTGCTTAGTATTTCATAATTCCTTAACATAGGGGTAACTGAAGGTTAATGGCGCTTATTTTGCTTGTAATTGTCTTTATTTCAGTTGTTTATTTGTTGCTGATTCCCTCTGGTTGATCCCTCGTTTCAGCTTGTTTCTTTCTTGTAACGCGAAAGATTTTGTGAATCTGTTGCAGGCTATCATATTTGCAGCAACAATCAGAGATTCATAATAATCTATTAAAAATGAAAAACGTTTTAACGGTATTGCTTGCCTCCAGTATTTCGATCAGCGCCGCTTATGCGACCAAGATCAAGGGGAAAGTCCTGGATGGACAAACAGGGGAAGCCATTGTCGGTGCCACCGTGTTCCTTGAACAAAGTGGTTTGTCAACCAAGACACAATTAGATGGTTCATTTGAATTCAAAGGACTATCCGCAGGTACAGATAAAGTCCATATTCGACATGTGGCCTATACTGAATTGATTAAAGAAATTGAGATTAAAAAAGAGAATACGCCTCATTTTACTTTTCAGCTTACCTCAAGTGAACAAACTTTAATGGAGGTAACTGTTAAAGGAAAGCGACATGGCGGCGATGATGATCCAAGCGCTCGTCGACTAGAAAAGAATGCCTCACAGATCATGAACGTCGTATCAGCTCGGGCAATTGAGATATCTCCAGATATTACAGTGGCAAATGTTGTGCAACGTGTTTCGGGTGTTTCTATCGAACGGAATTCGAATGGTGAGGGGCAGTATGCTATTTTAAGGGGAATGGACAAACGTTATAATACGACTTTGGTCAATGGCGTGAAAGTCCCTAGTCCTGACAATAAATATCGCTATGTGCCCTTGGACCTATTCCCATCGGATATGTTGGAGCGATTGGAAATCTACAAATCCCTGACGCCAAATATGGAGGCTGATGCCATTGGTGGTGTCGTGAATATGGTCATGAAATCTGCTCCAAGCAAATTATTGTTTCAGGCTAACTTGGCTACAGGATATAGCCAACGGTATTTTAATCGGGATTTTGGTAGTTTTTCCACCAGCGGGGTTTCGTCAAAATCTCCTTATGAACTTCATGGGAAAAATTATAATGCTACTTCCGCTGATTTTGATAAGGGAACGTTGGACTATACGTATAAAAAACCATCTCCAGATCTTATCGGTAACCTAACGATTGGCAATCGCTATTTAGATGATAAGTTGGGGGTCATACTAGGGGCAAGTTATCAAAACCTTCATCGCGGCAGTCGTTCTATTTTCTACAAATCGTCTGTCGTTGATATCAATCCCAATGCGGTCATTACCGAACAGAGTGACCGACAATATGATGAACAGCAACAACGCTTGGGACTGCATAATAAAATTGATTATCGAATCAACCCAAACCATCGGCTGAGTTTTTATCAGATGTATGTGAATTTGAACAACCTCCAATTACGTGATGCGGTCAATACGATTTACAATGGACAGTACGATCCAAGTATCGGTAAGTCAGAGCTGACCTATGTGACCCGTAGCAGGAAGACACAACAACAGATCTACACTGGTAACCTCCAAGGTGACCATCATTTTTTGGATAATCGTTTGAATTTTCGCTGGTCAGGTGTCTTGTCTTCGGCGCGCAATGAGTTGCCGCAGAACACGACAATTAGCTTAGATGGAGTGGAGGAGAACTTCGAACGTAGACGGACTTCTCTCGTAAACAAGTCGCCGGTGACTTACCGTTGGGAACGTAATACCGATGAGGATCGAGCCGGTTATTGGGACCTCGCTTATAAAGTTCCAATGGCAGAAAACAAACTGGAGATTTCCACTGGTGGTTTATATCGTGACAAACAACGGAGCAGCTTCTATAATAATTATAACCTTTCTCCGATCTCTGATGAGGCAAAGTATAAATATGGGGTTGATTTTCAGAAATATACGGATCTCCAATTGACAGTCAGTAATGCTACTGGTGCTGTTGCTAATGCATTGACCTACGATGCTGATGAAAAAACGACGGCGGTTTACGGTATGTTCAACTATGAGAATGACAAGCTTCAAATGATTGGAGGTATACGTATGGAACATACGAATCAGGGGTATAAATTATTATTCCCTGCAGGAGAAAAGAGACCTGAGGGATCCCAGATTTATACAGAATGGTTGCCGAGTTTAACGATTAAATATCATTTGGACAAAAAGCAACAACTTCATGCAGCTTATTATCGGGCATTAAATCGCCCTGGCTTTTACGAGATTGTTCCATCTAGTGTTGTCAATGAGGAGTTTATGGAGCGAGGGAATCCAGATTTGAAACACGCGTTGGCCGATAATTTTGACTTGCGTTACGAATTATTCCCAGAAGCGTCATCACAATTTCTTGTAGGTATGTTTTATAAAAAGATTAAAAACCCCATCGAGTACACTTTTCAAGCTGATGAGATACGTAGGCAGGACGTATACTATACACCTGGGAATTTTGGGACTGCTAAAAACTTCGGCTTAGAGGTTGATTATATCAAGTATATCCAAAAATTTGGTGTTAAGGCAAATTATACATACACGCATTCGCGCATCACGACCACTAAAATGACCCGTAAGACGAATGAAGTTACACAGGATCCCGATCCTATCTTTTTGGATCAAACTCGCCCTCTTTATGGACAAGCAGCACATATAGCTAATTTATCCTTGTTATACAAAGATGCTAACAAAGGATGGGAAGGACAATTGGCTGGATCTTATACCGGATCTCGGATCAATACCGTTTCCCAGTTTTTGAATAATGATTTATGGCAAAAGGGATTTATTCAACTTGATGCTTCTGTAGAAAAGAAATTCCGTACAGGATGGGCAATTTTCGCCAAAGCCAATAATATCTTAAATACACCTATGGAACTGTATGTGAAGGGGACAAATCCTGAGAATGATAAGATTATGGAAAAGCTCGTACAGGGTGGTAATACGCTTATTCGGAAGGATTTATATGGCCAAAATTATATCCTAGGTCTACGCTATAATCTGAATAAATAGGTTTGTGAAGCATTTAGCATATTATAATTAAATAAATCGAGCACATGCTCATAATGAAATATACAGATGAAAAATAACATTATTTTATTGTTTATATCTCTTTCAATCGCATTGTTAGCGGGCTGTGAAAAGGCAAATATTGACGTGGATACTTCTGATGCCAATGGTAGTGCTATTGGTGAAGTTTCCGGCGTTTGGAGTAAGGGGAGTATCCAGCATATTAAAGGTGATATTATTATTCCCGAAGGAAAAACATTGACCATTGAGGAGGGCGTGACGGTATTAATGGACTCTGTTGGTAAAGCTGAAATCGTGGTGTTGGGAAATCTATATGCGCTAGGTACTGCTGAAAATCCGGTGAAATTTACCGTAGAAGATAAATACAAATCCAAAACCAATGAATTTGGAAAGCTTTGGGGTGGTATTTTAGCGGCACCTAGTTGTCAGGAGTTAGTTTTAGACCATACAATTATCGAATATGGGGGAGCAGTTACTTCAGATGCTTCAATGTCTGTCAAAATGGGATTGTATAAGAAGACAGCTGGTGAAGCGCTACCCGCATTATGGTTTTCCAATATTGATGGGAAACTGATTGTTCAGAATAGCACAATCAGTCATTTTCATGAAGATTGTACCTATATTGAAGGTGGTAAAATTATCTTCGCTAATAATCGTTTCTTCTCGAATGGCGTCACTGGGGGGGAAGCCATGAACTTTAAATCGGGTTGTCTCGCTGATGTAGCCTACAATCTGGTCTACAGTGTCAATACCAATGCCTTAAAGCTATCCAATTCAGGAGACCGAATACCACAGGCACATATCATCGTTTACAACAATACCATGCTGAATACGGGCTGGCGTCGACCGACAGCAAAAGGTGGTTCGGTTTGGTTAGAGGCCTCTGTTAAAGCGGAAGTGTACAATAATCTGTTCGCCAATACCCGATTCGGGGTTAAACGCGATCCCAAGAAGCCCGAAGATAAGCGCTCGGTATCAAGCAACAATTGGTATTATGGTTATGATCAATTGACGGTGGATCAATTTCAGGTCGGAAAGAATGATATTGTTGAAGGTACCAATGATGTCAGGGGCAAATTGGCAGGGGAGAACAACCCTAAATTTGTGAACTATCCATTAGAAACTCCCGGTGATAACTATGTGTTTAATGCAGCCTGGGATTTCCACCTACAAGGAAATTCACCCGCTTTGAAAGCTGGTACGTTAGCATTCAAACCACATTTTATAGACGGATTGACACTATCAAATGGTTTATCCTATAGCTCTCCACAACCTGCAACATATGTTGGTGCTTTTGGTGCCAAATTTTAATTAATTCAACATGAAAACAACATTAAAAACAATACTATTTTTTGGCCTGACAGCATCGACATTACTGCAAGTCTCCTGTAATAACCCAAAAACGAATACGTCCGAAACGGCTTCCATTAAACCTGTTTTTGTTACTGATGCGGTACGTTATGATTCCGATGATCCTGCGATCTGGGTTAATAAAACCGATCCCAGCAAAAGTCTGGTCATCGCAACCGACAAAGATGCAGATGGCGCTTTATTTGTGTACGATTTACAAGGTAAGATTGTCAAAGATAAGGTAGTCTCAAATTTGAAACGCCCAAATAATGTGGATATCGCCTATGGTTTGATCATCGGAGGGAAACCAGTCGATATCGCTGTGACAACAGAACGTATGACACATAAACTACGCGTATTCTCGTTGCCAGATATGAAACCAATCGATCAGGGTGGATTGGATATGTTTGTAGGGGAAACAGAACCTGATTTCAGGGATTTGATGGGAATAGCACTTTATACTTCACCGAAGGGGGAGATCTATGCCATTGTGGGAAGAAAAAATGGTCCCAAAGAGGGTTATTTGGGCCAATATCTCTTGACGGATAATGGTGCCGGCGCTGTGAAGGCCACCTTAGTCCGTAAGTTTGGTTCATTTAGTGGAAAGAAAGAAATTGAAGCCATCGCTGTAGACAATGAACTGGGCTATATCTACTATTCGGATGAACAAATGGGGGTGAAGCAGTATTATGCAGATCCTGCGAAGGGAAATCAACAATTAGCTTTGTTTGCGACCGAAGGTTTCACAGAAGACCATGAAGGTATTTCGATTTATAAATTGACGGATAGTACGGGCTATATTTTGGTGTCCGATCAGGGGGTTAACCGCTTTCAGATTTTTAGTCGTGAGGGTACAAAGGCAAACCCATTTGAACATACTCATTTAAAGACGGTGCCCGTTATGGCTACGCAAAGTGATGGTTCGGACGTCGTGTCTATCCGTCTAAACGATACATTTCAGCATGGTTTATTTGTTGCCATGAGCGATGATAAGACTTTTCACTATTACCGTTGGGAAGATATCGCTGGGCAGGAGCTAAAAAAGAAATAGTCTTTAGAGAAGACTGATAAAGTATAAGGCAACAGTTGTATAATTGACGTACAGCTGTTGCTTTTTTTAAGGAATAATACCCTTACTGCTATTGTTTTTTAAGATCCTGGATGTCCGTGCAGTGATAACACAAGTGAAGTCTTCATCAATCCTGTTCGTACATTTTATACGCTACAGCTGATTCCTATTGGTGATAGCGAATCAAGCTCTCAGAAAGAAATATGGTCTTTCTCAGTGTAAGCAAAGCATTAATCAATCCTATTTAGAGGTTTTATGCGTTGCGGTTACAGGTAATTCCTTACAACGGATAGGAATTTTAAACCAGAATGTCGAACCTTCGCCGAGTGTGCTGTCCACACCTATTTCTCCTTGATGTTTTTGGATAATTTCACGACAGATAAACAGGCCGATGCCGAATCCAGAGGCGTAACTATCTGTTGAATCATTCACCCGATAGAATTTGTTAAAAATCTGCTTTTGATGCTTGTCATTGATGCCTCTTCCCTGATCGCTGACTTTTACACTGAAATAATCATCATCCACTAGGACATCCATGATAATGGTCGAATTGGTGGGAGCGTATTTAATAGCGTTGTCGATAAAATTAATGATTACCTGTTCAATCTTATCACGATCAGCGACAATTTCTTGTTTGGAATCTGTTGCTCCTGTATAATGAATAAAATGCTTGATGGGTTTTAGCGAATAGATGTTACGGATATAATCTATTAGTGTGCAGATACGAAATGTATTTTTGTGGAGCAATAATTTCCCCTCATTGAGCTGGGATACATTCAGGAAACCCTCGATTAGTCCACGCATACGTGTAGCCTGCTCATTTGACTGATGGAGATATTGTAGCCGTTTTTCCGAACTGAGTGTCTGTTCCCTTGCAAGCAACAGTTGTATATAGGCAATTAGTGAAGTCAAAGGAGTCTTCAATTCATGGCTTGCGATACTGATAAAGTCCAGTTTTTTTCTTTCCTCTTCTTTGTCGTTGGTTGTATCGAATATCGCACCATATATGATTTGTCGGTTTGAATCGGCCGATAATTGTCCACCACCAACAGATCGAAGCCATTTTATTTTGCCTGTTTTTTTATCTTCTATTTCACATTGACAGTCAAAGGGGGACTGTTTGGATACAACCTCCTGAAAGATATGACGTATCTTATCCCGGTATTGCGGTAGGATCTGGGTGAAAAAATCCACTTCCTGTATTTCTCCTTGGTGATCAAAGCCAAAAAGCTCGCGACATTGATCATTGAGTTCCATTTTCCTTGATTCCAGATCAATGGAAAAGATGCCAATTCCTGCAGCCTCCACGATCATTCTAAACTCTTGGTCTTTCTTTACGATCAGGGTATTGATGGCCTCCAGTTGTTCACGCTCTGCATGCTGTTGTGTAATATCCAGCGTAGTGCCGGCAAACCATTCCGGCTGTTGGTCCTGATCAAAATACATTTTTCCCTTACAATGGAGCCAGCGTAATTTTTGATCCTCGGCACCAATGGTACGAAACTGTACATCATAAACACCTTTATTTTGATAACTCAATGATTTTTTGACTTCCCGATCTATTCTGTTCCTATCTTCGGGATGTATATAGCGTAAAACCTCGCTATAAGGAACAGTCTCACCCTTGGCAAAGCCAAAGAGCTCACGTGTACGTTCATCCCAGTGTACAATGTAGCTCTTGCAGTTTAGATTCCAAGTCCCCATTTCGGCAGATTGTAGTGCAAAATGATAATGCTCTTCGCTTTCAATGATTTTCTTTAGTGCAGCTTTTAGCTTTTGGTTTAAATTTTTGGTTTCCCGGTCTGGTAATGGGTATTTATTTAAACTGGTGACTGCATGAATGTTTCCTTCTAGGCTGTATTTCGGGGTCAGTAAATCTTCAAGAAGTTTTTGCTCAATGCTATTCTTTTCATCCGAATGTTGCGCGATCGGAATATGATGGGGAATAATGTTTATTTCTTGATATATACCATATATCTCTCCTGCTGTATTGATAAGGGGCTGGTATTTCATGTTGCAGTTATATTTGCCGGATTGTTCTTCTAGATCAAGTCTGATTGATACATTTTCTTCTAGCAGGGTTTTCTGGTTAAACCATACCTGTTTTAATTTAGAGACATTAGCATGGAGATGATCCTGTTGAACACGATCTTCAAGCCGCTGTCCAAGGACAGTTTCATCACAATTCCACAGCTGGAGCATTCTTGCACTGGCATAGGATATATGGAACTCGGGGCTATCATAAATCGCGCAAGCCCCCGATGCGGCTCTGAGTATGGTTAAAATATCTTTGTCGGAACGGATCATAAAGTTTCAAAAAAATAAAATGCTATTTAGTTTAAAACAAATATTGTTCCTTTTCTAAATCCTTTTCGAGATTTTACTTAAAATTTAGTACGAATGGATTTCTCTTTCTGAAAATGAGTGTCAATGGAATGTCCTTATAAAGTCCTTTAAATAGATAGAATTTTGTACCTTTATTCAGCTTGTACTAGTTTGGACTGCAGACGAAGTAGGGCTGGAGGTACAATTGGTTTCTGGGGCTTTCCAAAGTAAAAATGCAACTGAACTCCATAGTAGCATACTACTCGGATAAAGAAAAAAGATAATTTTATTAAATATTGCAAAAGATGAGTAAGGTTAAGATACTGTTGGTTGAAGATCATATGGTCGTACGTAATGGTATTAAATTGTTATTGGAATCTCAGGAGGATTTTGTCGTCATCGGGGAGGCTTCGGATGGCAATGAGGCACTACAACTCCTGAGCAATGAATTATTGCCCGATATTATCTTAACGGATATCAGTATGGATCATATGGACGGAATGGAACTGTTGCGTGTGATCAAAGCCAAGTATCCATCCATTAAGGTTGTCATCCTTTCGATGTTGAATCAGATTCATTATGTTATTGAAGGATTTGAGCATGGCCTTTCGGGTTATCTGCTTAAAAACGTGGATTATAACGAACTTCTTTTTGGACTCAATCATGTTGCTAATGGTGGTAAATATATGAGTGAAGAAATCAGTATGGCGCTGCTTGATCAGGTGATTTCTGGTGAAAATTATACGGATCTACCAAACCGTTCGTTACCTGACTTTGACATCAGTGAACGCGAATTGGAAGTACTGAAATTGATCGCTGACGGTTTTACGAACATGGAGATTGCTGACAAAATCTTTTTGAGCAAACGCACAATAGAGGGCCACCGACAAAGTTTGATCGAAAAAATGAATGTGAAAAATACGGCAGAACTTGTTAAAGTTGCCTTCCAATCCGGTATTCTCAAATAGTCCATTAAAATAATCCAATCGATTCCTGCTTGACTAACTTTTGGTTTGCAACTGCTGCTGTGTTTTTTTTCTACTGTTGAGGATAAGTAAAACAGATCCGATAAGTATAAATGGGATACTCAGTAGCTGTCCCATATTAATGAACAATGAATTTTCAAAATCTTCCTGATTGAGTTTTAGAAACTCATCTAAAAATCGAAAGGAAAACAATAGGATCAACAATAAAGCGAAGCAATTTCCAATGTTGTTTTTTAGGATTGGTTTTGTCCATAGATAACGTAGTAACAGAAATAGGATGATACAAAACAATGCTTCGTATAACTGAGCCGGATGCCGTGGTATTTGATCGATAGAAGTGAAAATAAAAGCCCAGGGCATGTTTGTTGGCGTACCTATCATCTCCGAATTCATTAGATTACCCAGGCGGATACACGCTCCAGCGATAGGGACCACCAATGCGATTCGATCTGCAACCCAAAGGAAGGGAAGCTTTTGCTTCTTCGCGAACAAGAAAATAGAGACCAAAATACCAATGCCACCGCCATGACTAGCCAGACCACCTTCCCATATGGCGAATATCTTTAGCGGATTACTGAAATAATACGAGGGATCATAAAATAAGACATGCCCCATACGTGCACCTATAATTGTGCCCACGACAATATAGATACTGAGCTGATCCAAAAATTCGACGGCTCGGCCTTCCTTTTTAAACATTGTCCATAACAGTCTGTAGCATAGGATAATTCCAAGTAGCCAAAATATACCGTACCAACGGATAGGGTGATTGATGATCGGTATGGTAAAGATGTCGCTATTGACATCCCAAGTGATGAAATTCAATATTAAGCTACTCGTCATTATGCCTTACAATATTTCGTGTATGGTATTAGTATAATGGGGAGGTTATTTGTTACATTAAATCATTAAAATAAATTCAATAAGCATGTTATTGGTTCGGAAACTAGGTCATTTAATGCAAATATTGATGCTCCCTGTACGATTGTTAAAATGCCTAATTCATCTTTTTTCGATCCTGTATATTTGTTTGTCAATAAGACAGCATGACGAAGTTTTTTTTTATAAGCAAGCTGATTTAGAAGATTGCGGACCTACCTGTTTAGGATGAACCGTAAGCAGTATGTTTCTATGTATCTTTAATCCATTAAGAGTCATACTTAAATATCAGGAAAGTTAAATATTTTTGAACTCAGGTATATTGTTTTGTTGGGAATATTCCGATATTCGATTACTTATTGATGCAACCCTGATGAGCGTTATACCTTAACGTTTAAAATATCGTACTCATCATAGCGGCATTGTTATTTTAAATTACAGAAGGACATAAGTATACCTTTGGAGAAGAACAAAAGTGAATTAATAAATATTCTGATGAAATTATATAGAACTGGAGCGTTTTACTGTCTTATCGTGGTTTTACTGCTGGTCCAGTTATTTTCTTGTCATCAGAATAAGCCCCAGGACGCACAGAAGGCTACGGTCGTAGCCAACGACTCTCTTGACCTGAGCTATGAGAATGCGATGCTGAGCTATCTTTCAACACAGGATTTCAAGAGTGCAGCCCTTGTACACAAGAAAAGAAATGAACTGCTTAAAGATGGCTATTTTGAGCATTCTCCTTACAGTTCGATTCTGTTGGCCTACGAATATTTACTGGATGATAATATAGATTCCGTCGAAATTGCGCTAAAAAATCTGGAAGGGCAAAAATTATCTTCGGATTTGGCTGTTTTAAAGGATTATCTGGGGATTCGTGCCAATTTCAGTTTTCATGATGTAACCAGCGGAACGATGATGGAGCAGATTATTGATGCGAAGGAGTACGCTTTAGCACATGAAAGTGTGTTTACCTTTCTGTTCTATAATCTATTAGCCAATGCAGAATACCGACAGGCAAAATACCGAGAGGCTTTGAAAGATGTTGAGTCCTGGTATCATTATCATCCCAATAAATCCAACGCACATGTCTCTCAGGCCTATCAGGAAATGAAGTTTATGCAATATATTGCTTTGCATGATTATGAGAAACTAAAAGGTACTTTGGACAGTTGTAAACACTATGCAAATGCAACCAAGGACTCGGCCATCATCATGCGGATGTATGACTTACAGTCGCAATATTATTTTAGTATTAACAACAATCTCAAAGCAATAGAGGCGTCCAAGAAGTACTTCAATTATCTAGAAGCATCCAATACCCTCAATGCATATATTTTTGCAAATCTTGGCAAGAATTTCCTGAACAATAATCAGGTGGATTCGGCCATATTTTATTTTAATTCCGGTCTCCGATTCATCAAAAAGCATAATATTAAGCATAATAAAATGTTTTATTATAAAAATCTGCAATTAGCTTATGCATCAAAGGGAGATTATGAACGGGCCTATTTTGCATTGGATTCAACTTTTCAAGATTATAAACTGAGTACACAGCGGATCGAAGCTGAGAAAATCAACGATATCAATACAAAATACCAAACAGAGAAAAAGGATCAGGCAATTACGCTGTTAAGAACAACAAACGCATTCAATCATAAGATACTGGTGCAACAACGTTGGATATTTGTTATTCTATTGGCCCTGGTATTCAGTATCGCATTTTTTATCTATTTCAGAAATAAACAGAAATTGCTGCAAAATATCAATCAACGTATTCTTGCGGAGAATAAGCAGCTTATTTTAGAACAAAAAACAAGGCAAAACCAATTAAATCCACATTTTATATACAATGCCATTGCCAACCTACAGGGATTGATCAGTAGCGAACAAAAGGCAAAGGCTAATCAATATCTGCTCTTATTGTCCCGTCAGATCCGTGATATCCTTGAATTGAATAGGGAAGAATATATTTCATTGGATCAGGAAATTAAATCATTAAATAATTATATACTTTTACAGCAGATGCGTTATCAAGATGTGTTTGGTTTTCAGATTGAGACTGACGATCTGGATCTGGATGATGTCATGATTCCACCAATGATCATACAGCCATTTGTGGAAAACGCCATTGAGCATGCGTTTAAGAATTTACCTTATATGGGACACCTGGAGATTTCTTTCCGTACACATGAAAATCAACTGCATGTCAGCATCTGTGACAATGGTTGGGGGATGCAAGTATCTAAGGAGCATGTTCCCCACAAGACCTCCTTATCGCAGATCATTACAAAGGAACGTTTGGAGCTTTTGTTTGTGGATGCTGAACCGGAAGCACGGATTGAAATAACACCAAACTATAACGATGATCAGCGTGGTTATAAAGTCGAAATTTATATTCCACTTGTTTTATATTTTAACTAAAAAATCAATATTATGAAAGTCTATATTCTTGAAGATGAGTATAATATATACTTGTATATAAAGTCACTCCTGGATAGTATCCCTTATGTTCAAATCGTCGGTTACAGCCCTTCAATTGCTCAGGCTGAGCGGGAGCTACTGGCAACCAACCCCGATTTAATTTTGGCTGACATTCAGCTGAAAGATGGTTCAAGTTTATCCTTTCTCTCTGAACTTAAATTGGATATCAATACGATTTTTATTACAGCATTCAATCAATACGCCATTGAAGCACTTAATATCGGAGCCATTGCGTATCTGTTGAAACCTTTGGTGCCCGACCAGTTTATCGAAGCGATCGAAAAATGTTATAAAAAGAATACTGAATATCGATTCAATAGCATGCAGTTAAATATGGCGGAGAGCTATCTAAAAGCGCCTAATAAACCAAAAAAAATAGCCTTACGTACTTTTGAATATACACAGATTGTGAATATCGACGATGTGCTTTATTGCCATGGCGACAAGGGATATACCACATTTTATATCAAAGACAACAAGCCTATGATGGTTTCTAAAGTATTGAAACACTTCGAAACTATGTTGCCTGAAACAGAGTTTATCCGATGTCATCAATCTTATCTGATCAATGCAAACTATATTAAAAAATATTTTAAAGATGGTCAGTTGGAGATGGCAGATGGTAAAATGATTCCTGTAGCGACGAGAAAGAAGGATGTTATTCAGCAATTTCTGAATGATTTCTAATGGAAACGTAAGTTCTTTTGGAACCGAAAAGAAGGCTTATCCTTATTTATAAATCCTGAAAAGCTAAAAAATATAGCAACTTCGTTTTAATACTAAAATTATTAGTATTAAATTTGCTTAAACTTTAAGACGGAGGTGGCTATGTTATTAACAGAAAAAAAAGCTTTAATCGGCCAATTGAAAAAGGACCTGTTGGTATGGCAGGGAGTACCACAAAAATCGGCTGATGTACTTCCGATGGGCCTTGGTCCATTGGAAGAGGCTTTCCCCAACGGAATTTTCCCCAGGGGAGTGATTCACGAATTTGTTAGTTTTGATCGGATAGGAGGAGCCGTTTCTTGTGGTTTTATTAGCGGTCTGTTGGGCAAGCTGATGCGTAATGGTGGGATCTGCATTTGGATAAGTTGCTTTCATTCACTATTCCCTACTGCCCTGAAATCGTTTGGTGTTGTTCCTGAAAATGTCATTTTCGTTCGTATGGAACGGGAAAAGGATGTTTTATGGGCGATGGAAGAGGCTCTAAAGTGTGAAGGGATAACAGCTGTACTGGCTGAGATACATCATTTGGACTTTGTACAGTCGCGGCGCTTGCAGCTGGCTGTGGAGAAAAGTGCAGTAACGGGATTTATCCTACAGCATAACCCGAGGTTACTGGGAGCAACAGCCTGTGCTGCACGATGGAAAATTAGCTCACTGCCAAGCCAATTGGAAGATGGACTGCCGGGAATTGGTTATCCGAGTTGGGATATAGCCTTGTTGAAAGTCCGGAACGGAAATCCGGGGCGATGGCAGATCACATGGACTGCTGGCGGCTTTGAGCCTGTTGCTAAAACAAGGCAAGAGACTGAAAACTGGGCACAATCTTATCATAACCAGGGATTGGCATGAAAAAGCGATTTGCCTCCTTGTGGTTTCGCCATCTAAAAACAGACTGGATGGCTGTTGGGCATCCCCAGCTCAGGGGAATACCTTTTGTATTGGCGATTTCCACCCATGGAAAGCTGATCGTCAATGCCAGTAATCATCTGGCTGAACAGGAAGGTATATATCCTGGTTTGGCCATTGCTGATGCAAAGGCATTTTTACCCTCCTTAAAAGTGATCAATGAACGTCCGGGGTTAACGGAAAAATTGCTCCATAGCATTGCACATTGGTGTATCAGGTATACACCTGTCGTAGCGATAGACCCGCCCGAAGGAATGATTTTGGATATCAGTGGTTGTGCCCACCTCTGGGGTGGAGAAGAATCTTATGTCCAACATATCGTATCCAGGTTTAAGCAACATGGCTACGATGTGCAGATGAGTATTGCGGATACCATCGGTGCAGCTTGGGCAATAGCCCGTTTTGGCAAGGAAAACAGCATTGTAAAGACGGATAGGCAGTTTGATGCCTTATTGACTTTACCAGCCCAGGCACTTCGACTGGAAGGTGCTGTATTAGCACGATTACAAAGCCTTGGCTTGAAAACAATTGGAAGTTTTGCGGACATGCCGCGTACAGCATTGCGTAGGCGTTTCGGAAACCATTTGCTGCTCCGCTTGGATCAGGCTATCGGACATGAAGATGAATTTATTGTTTCCATAAAGCCAATCTTTCCCTATGAGGAACGGTTGCCCAGTCTGGAACCGATCCGTACAGCCGATGGCATTGAGCTTGCCCTCCAGCAGCTTTTACGTGCGATCTGTAAACGCCTGATAGGTGAAGGAAAAGGTGTACGGGAGGCTGTATTACAATGTCACCGTGTTGACGGAAAAATCGAACAGATCAACATCGGAACCAATCGGGCGACAGCGCATGAACATCACTTGTTTCAGTTATTTGCCTTGAAGATCGCACAGATAGAACCTGCATTGGGTATTGAACTGTTTATCCTGGAGGTACCCAAGGTGGAAGAGGCCGATCCTGTGCAGGAGAATTTATGGGGCAATCGCATTGGACTAGATAATCCTATGGTGACCGAATTATTGGACCGTCTGAAAAGCAGAGACCCCAACTGTGATATTTCACGTTATTTGCCCGCAGCACATTATTGGCCTGAGCGCTCCATGAAAACTGCCGGTTCAGTCCAGGAAGTCGCTACTGTTGACTGGCAAACGGAAAGACCCCGGCCCACACGTCTGTTGACTATACCAGAACCTATTCTGGTTACAGCGCCTATTCCCGACTATCCACCATTGTTATTTCGCTACAAAGGGGAAGTCTATACCATTAAAAAGGCAGATGGGCCAGAGCGCATTGAACGGGAATGGTGGATAGATAAAGGTGAACATCGTGATTATTATGCCGTTGAGGATGAGAAAGGTCAGCGATTTTGGCTTTACCGTTCGGGGCATTACGACGACAGTTTGTCCAATCAATGGTTTTTACATGGTTTTTTTGCATAATGATGGGTTATTGTGAATTACAGGTAACGAGCAATTTTAGTTTTCTGGAAGGGGCTTCCAATCCGGAAGAACTGATGGAACGTGCAGCACAATTGGGGTACCGCAAAATTGCGGTTACTGACCGGAATAGTTTTGCTGGTATTGTTCGCGCCCATAGTGCCGCGAAGAAGCACGGTATTACACTTATTCCAGCTTGTCGTCTGGACTTACAGGATGGTCCAAGTTTATTGGCGTATCCAACCGATAAAGAAGCTTATGGCCGGTTATCATCCTTATTGACTGTAGGCAATCTGCGGGCTGAAAAAGGAAAATGTCATCTCTATCGATCGGATGTTTATCAGTATAAGGAAGGAATTCGATTTATCATTTGTCCACCCACTCGGTTAACGGCTACCTTTGAACTGGAAGCCGGTTTTCTCACTTTTGTAACGGAATATAAGCAGCAACTGGGCGCGGCCCTGTATTTGGGTGTCAAACGGCTATATCGTGGTGACGATGCAAAGCTCTTGTTCCGTATGCAACAATTGGGCGACAACCTTACTATTCCTCTTGTTGCTTTGGGGGATGTCTATTATCATGTACCCGAACGGCGGGAATTACAGGATGTTTTAACCTGCATCCGGGAGAAATGCACCATACAGAATGCAGGATTTAAATTGTATCCCAATGCCGAACGTTATCTGAAACCTATCGCGGAAATGGAGCGCCTGTTTAGACCTTATCCTGAAGCCATCGCACGGACAATGGAAATAGCAGCAGCATGTAGCTTCTCCCTAGATGATCTAAAATATGTTTATCCAGATGAACTGTCTTCTAATGGGCGTACCGCGCAGGAAGAATTGGTCTATTTGACATGGAAAGGGGCGAAAGATAGGTTTGGTGATCAGATTCCTGATGCTATCCGGGATACCATCCAGATGGAACTTGATTTTATCGAACGGAAAAACTACGCTTCTTATTTTCTGACCGTCTATGATTATGTGCGTTTTGCAAAAGAAAGGGGCATTTTATGTCAAGGACGTGGTTCGGCGGCCAATTCGACGATTTGTTATTGCCTAGGCATTACCTCAGTCAATCCTGCTGAATTCAGGTTGCTCTTTGCACGGTTTATGTCCGATGCGCGGGATGAACCACCTGATATCGATGTCGATTTTGAACATGAGCGCCGTGAAGAGGTGATCCAGTACATCTATGAGAAATATGGTCGCAACCGTGCAGCTATTGTGGCGACGGTGACACAGGTACGCGCCAAAGGAGCTGTACGTGATGTAGGGAAAGCCATGGGACTATCCATGGATACTGTCGGCCGTCTGGCGGGCGTGGTCAGCAGTCATTGGGATGATTATATTGATCTGGAGCGCTTGAAGGAACAAGGCTTTAATCCCGACGATCCGCATTTGCGTAAGGTACTCGAATTGACGCATCAGTATATCGGGTTTCCAAGGCAGCTGGGGCAGCATACCGGTGGTTTTGTTATTACACAGGGTAATCTGCACGAGCTCTGTCCCTTGGTAAATGCCCGCATGGATAACCGAACCAACCTGGAGTGGAACAAAGATGATCTGGAGGCACTGGGTTTCCTCAAAGTAGATGTACTGGCATTGGGGATGCTGACCTGTATCCGGAAGGCTTTTGATCTTGCCAAAAGGCATTATGGGCTGGATCTGACGTTGGCCAAGATTGGTGAAGTTGAAGATCCAAAGGTATATGATATGATCTGTCATGCCGATACACTGGGGGTATTTCAGATTGAGAGCCGGGCGCAGATGTCCATGTTGCCAAGACTAAAGCCCAGGAAATTTTATGATCTGGTTATTGAGGTGGCAATTGTACGTCCGGGGCCGATACAGGGGGATATGGTGCACCCGTACCTGCGCCGTCGTAATAAAGAAGAGGATGTGGACTATCCTAAGGAAGAAATTAGGGAAATTTTGGAAAAAACGTTGGGTGTTCCGCTGTTTCAGGAGCAGGCCATGGAGATTGCGATCGTTGCGGCTGGATTCACACCTGCCGAGGCGGATGAACTGCGGCGCAGTATGGCGACCTTTAAAGCAAAAGGGCAGGTATCAGTCTTTAAACAAAAGATGATAGACGGTATGGTAAAGAAAGATTATACCGTAGAATTTGCCGAACGGGTTTTTCGGCAGCTGGAAGGATTCGGGAGTTACGGCTTTCCGGAAAGTCATGCGGCTTCTTTTGCGTTGTTGGTCTATGTTTCATCATGGATCAAATGCCATTATCCTGATATTTTTGCAGCATCCTTGCTCAATAGTCAGCCTATGGGATTCTATCAGCCTGCGCAGATCGTTATTGATGCGGAGCGCCATGGGGTGAAAATTCTACCCATAGATATCAACCACTCCTTTTGGGATAATACCCTGGAAGGTGAAATGGGGCACCCGCATGCGCTGCGTTTGGGCTTACGTCAGATCAAGGGATTTTCGGAGGAAGAAGCGCTGTTGCTGACCTCGGCGCGCCAACATGGATATTCGGCGATCACAACCATGATGGAAGTTGGGTTGTCCCTATCTGCTCTGGAAAGGCTGGCTGAAGCGGATGCTTTCCGTTCACTGGGCATCGATCGTCGGAGGGCATTATGGGAAATCACTGCTTTAGGGGATCGTCCCATTGGATTATTTGAAGGGAAACCGTCACCACAAAGTATAGAAGGGCAGATTGAGCTACCTTTGTTGCGTCCCAGCCAACATGTCGTAGCGGATTATGCAAGAACCGGGTTGTCCATCAAAGCGCATCCAGTAAGTTTCCTACGTGACAAATTGGATCTTCTGCATGTTGTACCAACCGAAAAATTAAACCTGATCAAAAACAATATGCCCGTAAAGGTATGCGGATTAATTACAGTGCGGCAGCGCCCGGGAACATCCAAGGGCGTGTTATTTGTGACCATTGAAGATGATACCGGATTTGCAAATGTGGTTATCTGGAGTAAAGTATTCGAAAAATACCGAAAGGAGATCCTTCGGGCTAAATTGTTTATGGTTGCCGGAAAAGTACAGGTAGAGGGAGAGGTGATCCATATCATTGCCGAACGCTGTTTTGATATGTCAGGTTTATTAAAAAATCTGGCGGAAGAGGATGAGCAGGTGAATGATGTTTTTTATAAAGGAAGAAATTTTCATTGATCTTCCATTTATTAATCTCATTTTTGAATATCTTAAAGAACATAGCATAACAGGAATAAACTGAAATAAGATACAAGCAGATGAACAAAACTATTCTCGTCAACAAGATCGAAATTGATAAAGAAATAATTATAGATTTAATTAAACAGGGTAATTACGATGGCACTATTAAACTAATCGCCAATCGCGCAAATGTAAAATTGAAAACAGCCCGCGATATTGTCCAAATGTTTGAGGAAGGTGATATTGATCTTTTCGATGGTAAAGACTTATTTTTAGTTGATTATGACGAAGTTTCTCTCAGCAATTCCACGGTTCGTCAAGAGCCTGTACCATCTTCTTTTTTGGAAGTAGAAAAAGACAAAAGCAAAGGAGCAGGAAGTAAAAAGGGCTTAATAATAGGCTTAGCTGTACTTGTGATAGGTTTTGTTTTTTTACGTTATGTTGTTGGTTTTAACCATATCGGACATCATTTGTCGGAACTAGCTCAGGTATTTGGTAAAAATGATGAGGGGACGGCTGCATTGGATGCTGATACGGCAGCGCGGGGATCTTCCTTAGAACCCGGTGTCACCCGCGTAGCTGATGTGGAGGACTTTCGTCCTGTAGATACCAATCTTCTTGCTCCTGAATTCAAATCGGCTGAGATAGCAAAGATTAAAAATGCTCAATTTGATAAATTAATTCCTGCCAAGAAGTCTCCAACAGATGAAGATGCACAATTGGCTTTAATCTATCTCACGAATAGACGATTGACAGATGTTATTATTGAACAAAAGCTGAATATCAAAATTGGCAAATGTTATGAAAACCCCAAGAAAGAGGGCAACCAACACTGTGTAAGCTGCATGATATTACTCTATAACCGCGAAAAGAAGACTTGGCAAGAAGCTCCCAATGGGGAGAATTTCCTAGACAACGCCTATGATTTTTATCTTCCTGAAGGTGGGGATACATGGGAAGCAAAGTCGCTCAGTATGCACATACCTTATGATTATGCATTATTCAAAAAATACGAAGGAAAAGATTAATTCAGTACTTCACAGTCATGATTTTGCTGAGCGGTGATACCATTGTCTTTCTTTTTCCCAATTGTGGGGAGGTAGGCAATACAACAGACAACCAAGATGAGTAATAGCATCGATACTGTCGTCGCATAACCATAAGCAGCAGTAATATTATTCAGCTGGAAGAAGGTGTTTCCCTTTTCATGTAGGAAAAGCCCGACAACAAAAGCAATACCGAGGCAGATAGATAGCTGTTGTATCGTGAGGTAGATGGCAGATCCTACACCAATTAATTCCTTGTTGACATCTTTTAATGCGAGTGTCATCAAGGAGGGGAGTACACTACCACATCCAAGCCCATAAATGAAAAATAGCAGATGAAGCTGATCAGTCGCGATAATCTCTTTGTTGAGAACGAGCAGATGAAAGAACAGACCTATAACCATTGTGCCCAATCCGACCAGTACCACTGCTTTCCCATAACGTTGAATCAACTTGTTGACCATAAGGCTTGCAACGACATACCCAATACCTTGGTAAACGAAAGCGACACCAGTCATCGTAGCAGTGTAGCTCTTGTGATTCTGCAAATAATTGGAATTAATAATAAAATAGGCATCTTGGACCATGTAGTAGGCTAGTGCTGCTATCAGACCAAGGTTGAAAACCTTGCTGCGAAATAGTGAGAAGTTAAAAAGCGCCTGTTGTCCGGTTTGGTATACTCTCCTCTGCTTTTTCAGGAACAGCAATGTTAAGATGAGCGCGGTCCCCAACAGCAGGATACACCAGATCGGCCAATGCAGTTCAGGTCCCATGATCAAGGGGTATATCATGCCTATCATGAGTATAAATAAAGTCAGCATCGGTATAAATGAGATCGTGGATTTGGGGTTTGCCTGATCGCTAGGGACATAACGATAAGCGGTAATGCAGGCAAGGATACCAATGGGAATATTAATGAGGAAAATAAGACGCCAGCTTTCCTGTATCCAGGATTGGTCAGGAAGCAATCCTCCAAGCAGCTGGCCAATGACAGAGGCAACACCTGCAATACTGCCATATATTCCCAACGCCATTGATCGTTTTGTCGCATCTTCAAAAAGTAAGGTAATTAATGCGATGCCCTGTGGTACCATCATACCTGAACTAATTCCCTGGAGCAGCCTGCCGATTAATAAGAAATAGATATTGGTTGACAGACCACATAAGATCGAAGCAAAAGTAAAACCGGCCATACCCAGTAGGTATAATTTCTTTTTGCCAAAATAATCTCCGGCATTGCCTGCATTGATCAGCAGGCTAGCATAGCCAATGATATATAGGATAATGATCCATTGTGTCGCACTATTACTCAGATCTAAGGCATGCTGTATGGTCGGTAAAGAAACATTGATAATGAATAGATCGATGACAAACAAAAAGATGCCAATGGATAGGATAGAAATATGAAGCAAATCTTTAATTTGGAAGCGCATATAGAAAGTTTTTGATAATTTTATAGTCAAAAGTAGTTTGGAAATTTTTTATGATCAAGTAGTTATAAATCATGTACTTGGTATGGTTTTATGAACTAATGGTCAGTATGAGGTGATTATGGACGAAAAAAAAAGTGAGTTTTTTGGAAGTTGTTGCGATGTCAATGGTATTTTCAAGATTATAGGCGGAAAATGGAAGGTCTTACTGATCAAAGCCATTGCAAGGGAGTGTCCTAAGCGGTTTGGGGAATTACGAAGGGAAATGGACGATATGGCACAGACAACATTAACGGTACAATTACGGGAGTTGGAACGCGATGGTATCCTGTGCCGACAGATTTATGCAGAATCACCACCACGGGTAGAATATAAACTCAGCGATCTGGGGAAAACATTGTTGCCAATTATTGAGCGGCTCGACGAATGGTGGTTAAGCTATAAAAGTGAACGTGTATAGGAAGGATTAGGTAATGCATCCTGGTAGTTTCCTATACAGTATGCATTTCTTCTTTTTTTGAGGTTCCCAATAAAACAATAGTCAGTATAATACATGCAGTGCCCATCCAGTCGGTAAAGGCAAAAGGTGTGTTAAGCCATAATACCGCCATTAATGCCGCTGATAAAGGTTCTGCGGAAGCGAGAAGGCTGGTTTTTTGACCGCCAATTAATTTGACTGCTGTGAGGTACGCGTAAAAAGGGATGAGGGTTCCAAAAATAACGATAAACGATGTATAGGTATAGGTCTGCATATCCCAGAGACCAGCTACATCCCAGGGAGCCCTGACAAAACAGAATGCGATTCCGCCAATGAGCATACCCCAGCCAATGACAACTGTTGATTTATACTTATTAAGGAGATGAACAGGTTGTAAGGTATAAAAGGCCAGTGTTACTGCCGACACTATTCCAAAGAACAGGGCTATTCCAGAGATCGACAATGTTCCTATTTTACCATGGGTGACCAGCAAAAACGTACCTAATACGGCCAGTAAAATTGCGAGGCATGTTTTGCCGTTGGGAAATTTTCGCTCTTTTAACGCAATATAGATCGCGATCATAACCGGACCAGTGTATTGCATCACCGTTGCTGTAGCAGCATTGGAATAGTTAATCGCAGCAAAATAGGAATATTGAACAGCAAGTACACCAACAATACTAAATAAGAGCAGGTCAATGGCATCTTTACGGTTGCTCCAGATAGACCATAAGTCCCGGCGGTTATTTGCTCTTGCTAAAATTAAGAGGACAGCACCTGTTACCAACATTCTAATGGTAATCAGCCATTCGACATTTACCCCTCGTTGTTGAAAAAGAAATTGACCAAAAGTTCCGGAAACACCCCAAAGTATGGCTGCGCTAACAGCCAATAAAAAGCCTTTCAAAACTTTATTGTTCTCTGTATTATTCATGTTAAAAATTAATGACCTTTGGATGTACTGCTATAAGATTACCTCATTGTCGGTCGTGCCTGTGGTTAATATATCACCAATACTTTTTAATGTGCGTTGAGAAATTTGGGTTAGCGCTTCTGTTGTGAAAAAGGCCTGATGTGCTGTAACCAAAACATTTGGAAAACTCATCAACAACTGAATGGTGTCATCTTCTATAATAACGGTGGAAAGATCTTTAAAAAATAGTTTCTCTTCCTGTTCATAAACATCAATTCCTAGCAATCCTATTTTTCGCTCTTTCAATGCGCTAATGGCATCATTGGTATGAATAAGATTACCACGACTCGTATTGATAATGGTTACCCCATCCTTCATTTTTGCTAGCGATTCTTTGTTGATGAGGTAATGGTTGTCTGGTGTAAGGGGGCAATGCAATGAGATGATATCGGAGTCCCTAAATAATTGATCAAGAGTTGTATACTGAACACCGGCTGTGATCAGGTCCTGATCAGGATACAGATCATACGCGATGACCTCCGCTCCAAACCCGAGGGCAATTCGGATAAAGGCTTTCCCGATTTTCCCTGTTCCGATAACGCCAATCTTCTTTTGATAGATATTGAAGCCCAACAAGCCATTTAAGGCAAAGTTTTGCTCACGGACACGATTATAGGCTTTGTGTGTTTTTCGGTTGAGTGTCAATAGCATGGCCATCGTGTGTTCAGCAACGGCTTCAGGAGAATATGCGGGCACACGACAGACTTGGATACCAAATTCTTTCGCTGCATCCAAATCTACATTATTGAAACCTGCACATCGCAAGGCGATTAATTTTACGCCTTTTTGAGCAAGGATTTCTATCACTGTGCGGTCCAACTTGTCATTGACAAAAACACAAACAACCTCTTCATTGTCAATTGCATTAACAATATGAGGTCCGAGATGGGTTTCATAAAAATTGAATTGAAAACCGTAGGTTTCGTTTTCCCGTTCAAAAAATATTTTATCGTATGGTTTGGTTGAAAAGAAAGCTATTTTCATAAAATTGTATTTCCTAGGTAAATATACAGTATTAATTTTTTATCCGGTTTAAAGTTTGTCGAATAAATGCGGTTGATGCTTGCAAAATGCCCAATAAAAGCGGTAAATTAGTTTAAAATCACAATTAAGTTATCCTATTTAACTTTTGATGATAAAAATCACTTCAGCATGAACTGGTCAACTCAAATTACACAGTCATTAGGTACAATATATCCGATCGTACAAGCGCCTATGTTTGGTGTTACAACCCCCGAAATGGTCGCAGCAGCTTCAGGAATTGGCGCTTTAGGTACATTGGCCCTCGGAGATTTATCCTACGAAAAATGTATGAATGCCATTGCTGCAACGAAAAAACTGACGACACGGCCTTTTGCAGTCAATATCTTTGTCAATAGCATGCCAGAGCTGTCAGAAAGTCTGAGATCCCACTATGATAAGGTGAGTTCCTTTGTAACAGCATTAGCTCATCAGCATGGACTAGCGGTCGTGCTACCGAAGTTTGAGGAAATTCATTTGACGGATTATCGAGAACAAGTAGCTGCTATTATCGCAAGCCAGTGCAGAATCGTCAGTTTTATTTTTGGCAATCTAGACGATGGGAGCATAGGTCTTTTAAAGGAAAATAAGATTATCCTGATCGGTACCTGCACATCCGTTGAGGAGGCCCTGATATTGGAAAAATCAGGTGTTGATATTATTTGTGTACAGGGGCTAGAGGCTGGTGGCCATCGCGGAAGCTTCAATGATATTGCTATTCCACAGATTGGCGGACTGGCATTGTTGTCGCAAGTACATGATCATATAAGTAAACCCTTGATTTATGCAGGCGGGATATACAATGCCAATACTTTGCTGGCGGCGAGACAATTGGGAGCTGCTGGTTTTCAGGTTGGCAGTTTATTGCTTAAATCCGAGGAAAGTGCGTTGTTGGATTTTGAAAAACAACGTCTAAGTAGGGTGAAAGAATCAGATATTGTATTGACCAGGAGTTTTTCGGGAAGGTTTACTAGGGCGATAAAGAACACTTTTATTGAGACCTTGGATGGTACCGATTATATTTTACCTTATCCCTATCAAAATAAGTTGACGAATGCGTTGCGAACGGCTGCCAAAGCGAATAAAAATATAGATTTTGTCGGTATATGGCTAGGGCAATCCATTCATTTCTATCGGGATGATTCGACGGGGGATATACTCAAGGCGCTGATCCAGGAAGTTGAAGCGCTGGTAGGTTGAAATGAAATAGCGAGGCAATATCGAATATAACTAGAAATATAGGATTGCTTTGATTTACGGAGGATGTAGATATTGTTCTACAATAATTTATTCGTTATTCTTGTTTTATATAAAAAATGATTAAATTAGAGTTAACTAAGTTATAAACAGATTCATATGGAAATTAAAACATCTTCAAAGTTTGTTGCCGAACTAATTGGAACATTTGGTTTGGTACTGTTTGGTTGTGGTGCGGCCGCTATTGCTGGAGCCAATACCATGGGGGGACTTTCAGGGCTAGGCCTCTTGGGTATTGCTGTAGCGTTTGGTCTTTCGGTAGTGGTTTTCGCCTACGCTATTGGAGGGATTTCGGGCTGTCATATTAACCCAGCGGTGACAGTAGGCGTACTACTGGCCGGAAAAATGTCCGCTAAGGACGCGATTGTCTATATCATTGCGCAGTTTATCGGTGCACTTTTGGGTGCCTTTGTATTGCAACAGATTTTGAGTGGGCAATTAGCCGGCTTTTCGGCAGGAGAGTGGGCTTATGGATCCAATGGATGGGGAAAAGGTTATCAAAATGAGTATGGTCAAACTTCAGCCTTCCTAATCGAAGCAGTTTTAACTTTTCTCTTTCTTTTCGTCATATTGGCTACAACCTCAAAGGTAGGTAATGGTACTATGGCAGGCTTAGCAATCGGATTTACATTGCTTTTGATCCACTTGGTGGCGATCCCGGTGACGGGTACTTCGGTTAATCCTGCGCGTTCATTCGGTCCTGCGATCCTTGCTGGAGGCAATGCATTATCGCAATTGTGGTTATTTATCGTCGCGCCATTAGTTGGTGCAGCTGCCGCAGCTGGTGTATGGAGAGCACTGGAACCTAAAGATTAATTTTTTGTTATAAAACTGAAGCGCGCAAGGATTCTATTATTTCCTTGCGCGCTTTTTTTGCTTATATAGAGTAGTTATCGCTCAGCAAATAATCCTCTTTTCCTTTAGGCTTCCTGCAAATCCCGAATAAAAGCTTCAACTTTTTCCTCATCAGTCGCCCAAGAGGTGATGAGTCGAATCGCGGTATGCTCAGCATCGATATTTTTCCAGTTATAGAATTGGTAATGCTGGCTCAATCGTTCAATGATCTTCTTTGGAAGAATAGGGAACAACTGATTTGTGGTGGATTCTGTTAGAAAAGTATAGCCCTTTTCACGAACTGCTGACGCAATACGCATGGCCAGGGCATTTGCCTGCCGAGCCAGATCGAAATAGAGATCATCTTTAAATAGTTCTAGAAACTGAATTGAAAGAATACGCCCTTTGGCCAACATAGCACCTTTTTGTTTGATTGCATATTCAAAATCTATAGCCAATTCAGGTTTATTAAAGATAATGGCTTCTCCCAAAAGCGCTCCATTTTTGGTGCCACCAATATAAAAGACATCGGTATATTCGCTGATGGCAGCGAGTGTCAAATCGCTATTTTCAGCGGTAAGTGCATGTCCCAACCTGGCACCATCGAGATACAGTAGCAAATGATGGGATTGACAGAATTGAAAGAGTGCCTTGAGTTCATCACGCGTGTAAATTGTGCCAATTTCTGTTGAATTGGAGATATAGACAATACGTGGTTTTACGACATGGGGAGCTAACGCATAAGCCTCCAGAACATTACCAATATCTTCAGGCCTTAATTTCCCATCGGCCGTTTCGGTTGTGATAACTTTGTGCCCGGTGGCTTCGATTGCACCTGTTTCATTTGCTGCAATATGTCCCGTTTTTGCACTTATTACAGCCTCATGGACACGCAACAAAAACGATATGACCAATAAATTTGTTTGCGTTCCTCCAGATACGAAATAGATACCTGCATCTGGGTTGTTTAATTTTTCTTTTAAAATTGCTTTTGCCTGTTGTGCATATTCATCCTCTCCATATCCGGATTGCTGCACAAGATTGGTTTCAATAAGTTTATCTAAAATACGGGGGTGGGCCCCTTCCGAATAGTCGTTTTTAAAGTTGTACATAGTAAGTGTTTTAGCTCAGGTGTTTTTCTAATTAAGCAATGGCTATTGCAGTTTTTCCAATCTTTCATACCAAAAAGATGAACAGAGAAAAGTCAATCGCCGCTTGCGTTTTCAAAAATATAAATACGTTCTTACTTTTTCCTGCTTTTGAGCAAAAAAACATGTTCGGGATCATTGATTACTTCGTTTTTCGCTAAATCTGCAATGAAGCAATCCTAAAAAGTAAAACCGCTTGTCAAGCGATTATGACAAGCGGTTTTGTTTTAAAACGGGAATATCGAATGAACTTTTAATTTAGTAAATCATAGACACGTACATAGTCAACTTCAAATGTCACAGGGAATATGCTGTCATCGACGCCTTCCTTGCCTCCCCAGTTGCCACCCACTGCCAAATTGATGAGCCAATGGAAGTTTTGGTCAAAGGGCCATTCTTTAAAACTCTTGTGCTCATTGTCAACATGAAAGATTTCATGGTCATCCACAAAACCTTTGATGTAGGAGGGGGTCCAGTCAACCCGATAGTTGTGAAACTCATCGGAAACTCCTGTAACCTGTCTTTTACTTGTTTTTTGCGTATTTATACCATGATTGTAAGCTTTGGTATGCGTCGAAATATGAACGACATCCTGATCGTAGCCAACATGTTCGAGAATATCTATTTCACCTGAGTTGGGCCATCCTCCATATTTCCAATCGGTCGGAAGCATCCAGATAGCAGGCCAGGTGCCACGACCTTTAGGTAATTTGGCACGGGCCTCAAATCTTCCATAAGTAAAATCGCCTTTATTCTTGCTGACCAATCGAGCTGAGGTATAGGATTTGCCGCCTTTATTTTCTTTTTTTGCTGTAATCTTTAACAGGCCATCTTCTACCTTGGAATTCGTTAATGATGCGCCCATATAATATTGCAGTTCGTTGTTACCCCAGCCGTCATCTAAAGAACCGACATCGTATGACCATTTGTTCTTATCTGGTAGACCCGAATAGTTAAATTCGTCGGACCAGCTCGGTGAAGGAGAAAAATGATAGGTAATGTCTCCTGTTTTAGCCGAATCTGAATTCACATAAAATGGAATATTCGCTGTCGCGACATTATTGTTTCCATCGCTTGCATAAACAAATAGGCGATAGGCGCCTGCTTTGGTGGGAGCGGTGATAGATCCCTTGGTATCGAAATTACTTTTGATATAGCCAGATAGCGCTTGAGGTCTTTCTTCACGGTCACCACCTTCTTTAAGATCTGTACTCTCATGGAGGAGTTCCCAACGGATCTGTAATTTATCCCCATCTGGATCTTTTACAATGACTTCGATGGGATATTCCACACCTGATTCAAGATAGATAAAATCTTTTGCCTGCCTGTTGTCCAACAAAAAGGAGTCCAGTTGCGGAGCCCGATTGTTGGGCCATTTGCCCGACCAGAGATAATGCATTACATCAACGACTTCATTTTCTTCTCCCGCTTCGGTAAACAAACCATACCAGGTTGGTGTGCGTTCTTGTTTTTGTCCCCACAGAAAGACATAGGAACCCAGGCAGTTTTTGTCCTGACCGATCGAAGCTTCGTACCTGGATTTATAGACGGCTGCCTTCTGACTACTGCTCTCCTCAATGGATGCTCCCCATGGAGTCTGTAGACTTTCCCAATGGCCCGTAGGTCCCCATTCCGTGACGATATAAGCTTTATTCCAGCCTACTTTTTTTAATTCTTGGGGAACAGCGGCGAGTCCACCGTATACCTGCACGGCAATAAGATCTAGAGCAGGACACTTTAACTTGATATAATCAATCTCTTTTTGATTTATACCCGCAAGCATGGTCGTTACCAAGTGATTGGGATCTAATTCATGGATCATTTTTGCAATATCATTGACGGCATCCCAGACTTTGGGATTGCTGTAATGAAGGTTGAGCTCATTGCCGATGCCCCAGGCCAATAAGGCTGGATGATCTTTGTATTTCAGGATGACTGTGCGAAGGTATTCTTTCTGTTTGGCAACCGCCGTTTGATCGTTATAATCGAAACCGTGTCTTTCTGTTTTCACATCCAGCCCTAAGGTGACCGTAAGCCCCAACTGCTGTGCTTTATTTAGGATTTCATCCGCGCCTTGTGGACTCCAAGTACGTATGGAGTTGCCTCCATACGCTTTTAATTGTTCCATATTGCTTGTTCCGCCCGCTCCCTTGATAAAGTAGGGTTTTCCACCACGCATGATTGTAAAGCCACCGTTAACTTTGGCGATTGCTGTTTTTATGACTTTCCCTTTTTGTCCCCATACAATAGGAACGAAGAGAAGGTTTAGCAATAATAATGTTATTAATCTTCCTGCTGTCTTCATTTATCTAAAGTTAGGATTTGCATCTATTTGGGTCTGTGGTATAGGGAGAAACTCGCTTACACCGGGAATGAATTTTGAGCCAAAGACATCTTTTGCACGCCCCGTACGAACCAAGTCATTGAAACGTTCGCCCCACCATTCACAGGCAAATTCAGCACGACGCTCATCAAGTATCTGATTTAGGGTGACATTTGCAATTGCTGTTAGTTTTGCGCGTTCGCGAATCAGACGAAAAGGTTCATCCCCATTTTGTCCCTTTCTGACCTTTGCTTCCGCATTTAACAAAAGCACATCTGCATAACGTAATATACGAACATTATTATTCGCACCATACTCCATTCGACCTGCCGTCATCTGGGATTTCGGAAGATAGGCTTTACCGTTGAAATATTTGACACCAAAAGGATTACCATAGACCACGTCGCCGCTTGGCGTTGTAGCTGTTGTAGCCGGATTGCCATTGATTCCACAATATTGGATCGTCGTTTTTAAGCGTTCGGTTTCACCTCTATTGGTAAGGAAATCAACAATATTTTGTGAAGGTGGAACCCATCCAGCACCGGAAATAGGACTCCCTTTCTGATCACCTGAAGGACCTTGCCATTTGAAGAAAGTCCCCCAGTCAACACCTGGTCGAACAATATCACCCGTGCCTAATCCAAAATCGGAATATTGTAATTCAAAGATAGACTCATTGGCTAGCTTGCCAGGAATTTTAAAAAGCTCGTAATAGTTAGGGTATAAAGAAAACCGACCACTGGCTATAATTTTGTTGGTGGCATCAAGCACTTCATTCCAATGCGTGCTTGCATTGTCATTTCCAGCCAGATCTGCAGCTGCTTTTGCTTTTAACAGGAGGGCGGTGTATTTTGTCACAGCACCAATGTGTTTAGACTGGTTTGGACGTGCATCTTCAAGATCCTCTGAACAGGCATTCATTTCGTCAATAATAAATTGTCGGACTTCCGCCGCTGTGCTTTTATTGATCGTAGCTAATCGGCCGATATTATCGCTATCAATTAGAATAGGTACGTTGCCAAATAGACGTGATGCCATCAGATGGGCGTATGCCCTTAAGACTTTGACTTCAGCCTTGTATTGTTTGTTGAGCTTTATGTCAGCCGTATTGGATGTGGGAATTTTCGCCGCAAAATTATCCAGCTCGATCAAAGCATTGTTTGCTGCGATAACGAGACTGTAATAACTAATCCAAGATTGATTTAGTCCCCAATAGGATTGAATTGTAACATCATTTTGAAAATTTTTGATGCCCATTAATTCGGGATTGTCATTTGGATTTGGGGCAGCTTGTTGGTAGTCGTCATCGCGCATACAACGAATGGAAAGGTCGATCCAATGAACCAGATTATCATCTGCAGCCGAACGGTACACGCCGGATACAGGGCCGTACATCAATGCAGTATTGCTGTAATCTATTTCCTCGGAACGCTGCTGGTTTTCTAAGGGTTTGTCCAAAAACTTACTACAGCTTGATATGGTAAAAGAGAGGCCTAAGCAGCTTGCAATCAGAATATATTTTAAAGTTTTCATGCAGTTTAAATTAAAAGGTTAACAGTTAGAACGATACTTTGACACCTAGACTATAAGACGAAGCAATTGGATAAACGTTGGCATCGAATCCCATTCCAGCTATTTCTGGCGTAAAACCATTGTACTTCGTGAACATAAAAGGTCTGTCAGCCGTTGCAAAAACACGTAATGGTATTTTGTTCAGATCAAAATTATAGCCCAGCTGAATATTCTGTATCCTCAGATAGGCACCACTCTCGACAAAAAACGAGCTTGCTTGCAGATTCCATGGAGCTACAGATCCTTTTGCAGAAGGGTGGGTGTTGCTGCTACCTTCTCCGGTCCAGAGATTTTCGATGAAAGCGGCATCTGCATTCATCTGATTGTATTTTCGACGCATTGCACGATTAAGATTATGGATTTTGTTGCCCGCTACACCTTGAAAGGCGATGCTTAAATCAAATTTTTTGTAATCAAATGCTAGGTTAAATCCGTAGGCGATAGTTGGAAGATAGTTTCCAAGGTTGACGCGGTCTTTTTCATCAAGCTCACCATTGTTGTTCTGATCTTTGTATTGAAGATACCCCGGTAAAATCGGTGTATTTGGATTTTGTTGGTTGTATCTTTTCGCAATGGGATCTGCATCAATCTGCGTTTGATTCTGGTAGACACCTGCAACTTCATAACCGTAATAGAAGTTGATGGGTTGATTGAGCTCAATCCTCGCTGGAAATTCTGCTGACCATTCGGGATAACCATTCATGATATTCTCCAGTCCACCGAGGTTCTTTACTCGGTTTTTTAATGTGGTCAGGTTCCCACCGATCGCATAGCCGAAGTCACCAACCTTGTCTTTCCATTGCAATCCAATCTCCCAGCCACTGTTCGTTACGCTGCCCCAATTGCCGTAGACACGATCCCAAGAAAAGGGGATAGGTCTGCTAAAAGCGAGATCGTTTGTTGTACGGTGATAGTAATCTACTGTACCTGTTAAGCGATTGTTCAACAAAGCGAAATCTAGACCACCATCCCATTCTTCAACAACTTCCCAACGGACCTGGGTGAAAAATCGACCGACACGATATCCGGGCACACGTGTTCCATTTGTTGCACCTTCACTGCCGAATATTCCCGAATAGTTATTGCCCGAATACACTGTTGCGTATCCAGCATTGGGTTGAATACCGTCGTTCCCCAATTTACCCCAGCTTCCACGGAGCTTCAATTGATTGAAGAGTTTTTGGTTTTCCATAAACTTTTCGCGGGTCAATACCCAACCCAAACCTATCGAGGGGAAATAACCCCATTTTGTCTGATATTTTGAACTTCCATCAGCACGGAATGTTGCGGTCAATAGATACTTGTTGTCATAGTCATAGGTGCCTCTCGTGAAATAGGATATACCTGCATTTCTTGACCCTCTCTCACCGTAACCAGTAGCTGAACCAGTACCTTGGGCATCCACCCCCACATACCAAAATTCTTCGGACGCAGGTATATCATTGGCTTGAACCCAGGTCTCACGCCAGCGTTCTTCACGCGAAGACTGGCCTAGTAGAACAGACCAGTGATGTTTGTCGGCCTGATCTTTATAGGTTAAGAGGTTATCTAAGATATAATTGGTGTTACGTGCTTGCGCTGATCGTAAAAAAGAGCGGTCGTTGCGTTGGTCATTATCAATATAATAAACAGGATTATAGTTTATGTTGTGGGTAGATTGATACCGCTGGCTAAGCTGTGAGCGAAAAGTGATCTTATCTTTCCAAAGCTCTGCCTCTAAATAGATTGTTGGTAAAATCTGAAAACCTTTGGTTTGATTGGTATTATAGAATGCCGTTGCAATCGGATTATTGTACCAAAATCCGGATTGCATGCCAATCGCAGTACTAGATCCAAATTTTTCAGGTTTGGCAAGTTCCAGTGAAGGGTCGTAGACTGGATAGAGTGGCGAAGCAAAATAGGCCTGTCTGAATGCGGCGTTGTTAGGTGAATAGGTTTTGAAATTATTGAAATGTGCACTAAAACCTGCTTTTAACCAGTCTGTTACTTTAGCATCCACCTGCATTCGGATATTATATTTTTGGTTCATATTGCTGGCATCCATAATCCCATCCTGTTTGACGTAATTAAGTCCCATCGCATAGGTTATTTTTTCACCTCCACCCATCATATCCAAGTTATGGTTTGTGATCAGAGCCTTGGAACGCAACAGTTCTTTGAACCAATCTGTATCCATCGCGGGATTGGTTTCGGTACCACCAAATTTCTGTACAGAACTCTTTACAAATGCGTCATTACCAATAGCCGTTGCATAGGCCGCATATTGCTGCGCATTGGCCATTTTTAAAACATTTGTTGGTGTCTGGAAACCTGCGAAACCATTATAAGTAATTTTTGATTTCATGTTTAAGCTTCCTTTTTTTGTAGTCACCAGAATGACACCATTTGCGGCACGAACCCCATAGATTGCTGCTCCAGAAGCATCCTTTAAAATGGAAATGTCGGCTATATCATTTGGATTAAGGAAGTCAATATTATCCATGAACATTCCATCAACAACATATAGGGGACTTTCATTATTAAAAGAGCCTACACCACGGACACGGACGGATGGCGTTGATCCTGGTGCGCCCGAACTGACGATCTGTACGCCAGTGACAGCCCCCTGTAGGGCATCCATTGGATTGGCGACAGTCCGTTTGACCATTTCTCCCATATCTACCTTTCCAATAGGAGCTGTTAGATCTCCCTTTCGTTGTGTACCATAGCCGACAACAACTACTTCGTCCAGATTGAAGTCACCCTTGGGTTGGAGTTGAATATTTAAGAGGTTCCCATTTATAGAAACGGTTTGTGTTTCATACCCCAAAGAGGAGATCACCAAATTGGTCGAACTTTGCGGAATTGAAAGACTAAAATCCCCGTTCTCGTTGCTGCTGGTACCGATCTTGGAATTACCCTGCAAAAAGATGCTCGCGACAATAGGATTTCCCGCTTGGTTGGTGATCCTTCCACTGATGGTTTTGTTCTGTGCCATGACCGTATTTGTCAAGCAAGAGAACAGTGCAACACTGGCAATAATACTGATATTATTTCTCATGTGTAATGAATTAAAATTTAGGAATTGTTTATAATTATCAAATATCAAAATTAGTCTTACAAATGGGATTGATAAATTTTAGAGGTACTACAACACTACGTCATGTTGGGTTTTTCGGCTAAAATTCAATATATTTGGGCTACGTCAAGTTTACGTCAGCCAATTGAAGGGAATTATTATGAAGTGTTTTGTCATCCTATTTTTTACGCTATTTTCTGTTTTTTCAAATCGGCTGGTTGGACAGGATTTGCTTGGCTTACCACTGGTGTACAATTATAGCAAATCGATATATCAGGGTGGGAGCCGAACTTGGGATATCAAACAGGATAGCCATGGGATTATGTATTTTGGCAATAGTGAAGGGTTATTGACATTTGATGGACGATATTGGAAAACATTCTCCTTGCCCAACCATACCAATATCCGCTCCATATGGATTGATGCTAATGATCGTATATATGTGGGTGGCCAAGGGGACTTTGGCTATTTTGAACGCTCTTCACAATCGGGATTGACCTACAGGTCATTGAAAGAGTTAATTCCTCCAAAATATCGAAACTTTGCGGATATCTGGAATACTGTTGGGTTAGGACAATCGGTTTTTTTTCGAGGAACTGATGTTATATTTGAGTTAAAAGGGCAAAAGATCCAGGTGCACCCTGCTGCTGTGGAATGGTATTTTATGGGACAATCGGGGGGAATATTATATGCACAGGATAGGAAGAATGGTTTATTAGAATTCCGCGATAATAAATGGACTCCTTATATCACAGACTTACCCTTTAAAGATGTTAAGATTGCTACTATAATGCCTTTTGGCAAGGATCGTATATTATTATCTACTTTAAATAATGAAAATTATGCCTTGCAAGGCAGAAAAATGACGCGATTGAATAAGCAGGATAACGACGGTAGCTATACCCCATCCTTAGCACAGATCGACGAGTTAACATTTGTTGTGGGTAATGCAAAAGAAGGTTGTCACATACGTGATATGGCCGGAAATACAATACAGCGGATCGGCGTCAGGGAAGGTTTGCAAAATAAGAACGTTACCACCGTTTTCGTTGATAAGCAAAAGAATATATGGATCGGTACTGATAATGTAATTTCGGTCATCAGCTATGGAAGTGCTATTCGCTATCTGAGACCAAATATGGACAATGATGTTACCGGATATTCCTCTGTTATCTTTAATAATACACTTTATCTTTCTTCATCCAATGGAGTATATTATGCCAATATAAAAAGTGATCTAATAGATCAAAGCCGTTCACCGGCTGTGTTTTCACTGCTTCAGGGGAGTGATGCTGGAGAAGCCTGGCGCTTAGAACAACTCAATGGGCACGTGTTACTGGGGCACAATAAGGGTTTGTTTCAGATCACGGATCATTCCATCAAACCACTAACACAGGGTATAGGGACATGGAAATTGCTTCCATTAAATATGGTATATCCTATTGAAGAGAGTTTAGTGGGTACTTATCAGGGCTTGGAGCTATTGCATTTTCATAACGGTGTTTTCTCGTCCAAAGGCCTGCTCAATGGACCATCTGATTCTTTTCGCTTTCTTGAACAGGATGAAAATGGAACAATATGGGCCTCACATCCCTACAGAGGAATATATCGAATAATACTGTCAAAAGATAAGAAGTCTTATCAGGCTGAGCTCTATACTCAAAAGAATGGACTACCCGCGGATTATCAAAATTATGTGTTTAGAATAAAAAATCAAGTGGTATTTGCAACGGAAAAAGGGCTTTATAATTATGATTACAATAGCAAGCGATTTGTGCCAAGCAAACAGTTTGCTGCTTTTAAGGATCTGACCATCCGCTATCTAAAGGATGACCAAGATGGCAATATCTGGTTTTGTACAAAGAAAACAGTTGGCCTTGGACAGTTTGACGCCAAAAAGGGTACCTATCATTTGGTTAATTTTCCAGAAATAGAAGGCATGAGTACCTCCGGTTTTGAGCATATCTATAGTTTCGATAAAAATAATATCTATGTAGGCGCAGAAAAAGGAGTGCTTCATATCAATTATGACAAATACCTGAAACAAAGCTTTAAACCGGTCGCTATGCTCTCGCAAGTCATCGCAACAGGGAAGGGTGATAGTCTTATTTTTGCTGGTTTTTTTTCAAATATGTCAAAATTAAAAGAAGCGTCTGGAAAGGATAGTAGCCGGCAGTTGCCGGCTGTTTTCAATTCTTTCCGATTTAGTTTCTCTTCACCAAGTTATGGCATACATCAACATCTTGAGTTTAGCTATAAATTGTCGGGGTATGATGAGAATTGGTCTTCTTGGACACAGCAGTCCGAAAAGTCATATACCAACTTGCAGGACGGCCAGTATACGTTCTTAGTTAAGGTTCGGAACAACCTAAATCAAGAGTCCAATGTAGCGGAATACAGTTTTGTCGTTTTGCCACCTTGGTATAAAACCTTATGGGCAAAAATCGGCTATTTTCTACTCGCTACACTTGGTGTATTGGGTCTGATTCGTCTGCGAAAAATTGAACAGCACAAACAGCAGCTAAAACATGAAAAACAATTGGAGCAATTGCGTTACATCCATCAGCTGGAAATTGAAAAAAATGAAAAAGAAATTGTGAAGCTGAACAATGAGAAGTTGGCAAATGAGGTCATCACCAAAACAAAAGAATTGGCGAGTACTAGTATGCAGCTGCTGGAAAATTCGGGAGCATTGATCAAGGTAAGGGATGAATTGGCTAAGCTGGATACGGGTGACGATGAAGATTCCAATCTAAAGCGCATTAATAACCTATTAAAAGACATTGAAAAAAACAGCGCTAACTGGAATCAATTTGCCAGCCATTTTGATGAGCTTAACGATGGTTTTTTGAATAAGTTAAAGGAAAAACATCCGGGATTATCCCGCAATGATCTTAAAGTATGTGCTTATTTGAAACTTCATTTTACATCCAAACAAATTGCGCAATTACAGAATATTACCGTCAGAGGAGTTGAAATCCACCGCTATAGATTACGAAAAAAATTACAGGTCGAAACGGAGCTGTCATTAAATGATTATCTGAATACGATTTGAGAAAATTATACCTGTAAAATAAAACGCCGATAACTTACTTATATAGGGCTTAATCACTACCATCGTTAAGGACACCAAACGATCAAAATGTGAAAAGATTCTTTTTTATTGTCAGTATATTATAGGCGTTTTGCATGGGCTATGCTTTTAACCTTATTCTTTTCTATCTTGTCTTGGATCGGTGAAAAGATCGATCTAAGAGAAAAGCGATAGCAGATCCAGCGATGTAGGCTATTAGGTCAGACCAGAGAAAGCCTTGGCCAAATAGCAGTCGTAATAGCGGATGGCTTCTGACGCTGATTAATATTGGATGTTGTATCAACTGTAAAAACTCAATTGCAAAGCATAATACCAGTGAACTTACAAAGCAAAAGTTGAGGGATCGCTGAAAAAAAATAAACCTACATAACCAGTAGATCATCACAGCATATAAACCATCGCCCACAGATAAAGGGATTCCTGTAATTTTCCGCGATAATAATCCGAAGACTATTGTTGCGCACATTAAAACCAGGTAGTGGCCTCTCTTTAATGTTATCATCGTGATTTATGCTTATCAAATAAAGTTGGTAGAGGTTAGTCTTTGTGGACAAACTGTTCCAATATTTTATTCAGTGCGATGATGTCATCTTTATCGCTCGGATATTGATTTATATTTCTGACACTGTGATTTTGATCATTGGTTAGGCCTAGTGCATTTTGCTGTACAAAACCGTTTGTCATAACTAACCCGTTTGTGATACAGCTTGCGATATATGAAGCATGATCTGCAAGAATTGGAATAATTTTCAAGTGTTTTGCTATCAATGATCTGGTTTCTTGTGCCTGTGCTGCCGGAATGCCAAGCATCGGTAGAAGTAACAAAAATACAAACGGATACTTCTCAAAAGATTTCAATTCTTCTAAGGTCAGAAACCAGGCTTCAAAATGGCCGCCTAGATTACCGATATAGTTATCATTGAGAAAGAAAACGATTGCATTTGAACGGAATTGGATATAAATGGACAATTCCTCTGTCAGGTCTTCAGCGATATATCGAAGTACTTCATCATCTGTATTAGGAGGGAAGAAAAGTTGTTCCCAATTGGCTAAATCTTCTGCATCAATTTTTAGAACATCCAGTGCTTCATCAATATTTAATTCGTTTTCAGTATCATAACCACGGAACCAACATAAATAATAATACCAAAAGATTACGTTTCTCTCAAGCTCCTTTATTGAAATGCGTTTATCCATATTATACCATTAGATTAATGGCTAAATATAAAAAGAAGTTTATAGAGAACGACGATACAGGGTAAAAAAGCTCTTAATAAAAGGAGAGCTAGTAGACTATATTTGCTGTAGTGGATTTTCGTTGTGGCTGTTCTTTAACGATTTTTGACAGTTATTTTAATGACTATTTTATATTTTAGATCAATAATTTGATTTATGGCAAAAATATTATTTTCCCTGTGTGTTTTTTTTAGTTGCAACATGCTATTTGCTCAAATCCATATCGTTGATAGTTTGAGTGGTGAACCTGTGCCTTTAGTGAATATTTACGCTGAAGATGGAACATTATTAGGTGTAGCAAATGCGAAAGGGGAGTTTGCTATAGATTCGCTGAAGCAGCATGCAAATACAAAGATCATATTGCAGCATATTTCCTATAATAATTACCAGGAATCGAGTTCGAAGCTGCGAAAACAGAAGCTGATCAAATTGATTCCGCGTAGCATTAAAATAGATGAGATCGCTATCGAAGATAAGAGTCAGTATGATTATCTGATTTTGAAAGGGTATTTTAGAAATACTACTTTTTTCAATAAGCGTACACGTTATTTCTACGACGGAATTATTGAATATTATATTCCGTTGAAAAACAAAAATGGGAAAGTCTATCACCGTACTTTGGATTACCGGATTTTTGAGGATTCCATCGCTACTCAGAATTTTAGAGAGGTGATGGGTAATTTCTGGCAATGGAAGCCACATGTGATGCGCATGAAAGCGCAGTCTGTTGCCAATGATCTTCCGTCAAAATTTGTTATGGTTCAGGATAAAGGGCGGAGAATCATTCGGACGGGTAATCTGAATACCGGATATATCCAAAAAACAGCCCGTGGCGATGTACAGGTATATTTTGACATTATTCCACCCAATAGCCAAAAAGAAGTAAGCTTCTTTAAGGTCAAAGGGCAGCAATATACCGGCGTAACCATGGAAAATTATTCGCCGACAAATCTCGATCAACCTGAACAGGATAAGTTGGTCAGCAGGGTGGTAATGAATGTCGGTGCTATCAAAAGAGGTCGTAAATCGGAATTTGTCCCTTTTGATTTTTTGAGTGAGTTTTATACGCAAGAACGTCGATTCATGACGAAAGAAGAATTCAAGAGCGTAAAGAAAGAGGTTACTTTAGGTCTTTGGCTCGAATTGAAAAGCCGGTATACAAGCAAATTTTGGTTAGAAAACACTAAATTTGGCATCCCGCCGATGAATCCTTTTATTGAGAAAAAATTTGGTAAGGAACTGCTGGAGCTAAAATAGATTTGAATGCGGTACAGCTATTAAAAACAGGGTTATCTATTTCTAACAATAATAGTGTCGTTGTTGTTATTATAACGCAAATGTGCTAGAAGATCCAGCTTTTCCAAGCTTTCTGACAAATCTTTTTGGATTTTTCGATATCGACCCTTGGTAATACTTAGTTCAAGCGCAGTAGAAAGCATTTTCACACGATTGCCATCTTCATCCAATGGATAGATAAAAAAATAACGTGATCGACCTGCGTATTTTTTTGAAAACACCTGTCGAGTATAGGTATCATAGGTCGGACCCACGACAAACTCATGATCTGTGTAGTAAAATGATTTGGTCTGTTGAAAGTTTTGACGAAGTTCGAGCCGATCTGCACAGATGGTTAACTGGGTTCCAAATCTTTCGTAAAGGCAATAGCAAAAAAAGAGAAAAGAAAATAAAGCAAAGCCCATAAGAACCAAGGAAAAATTTCGCTCGACAAAGATTAAATAGCAAAGTCCTACCCATATGATGAGGGGGGAAATCATATAAAATGTCCATTGATTATTGGGATAGTATACCTTCATGTATTATTTTTATTTTATTGAAAATCTTGGCGTTGTTTTGAATCAAGTCAGGAATGTCAATCTGTTTCAGCTTCAAAGCTTCCTTATGTAAGACATGGTCTCAACCGGATTACCAAAGATCTTCTTGCTACCTTTTTGTTGGGTGAAGGATTTATGCTGTGCTATTTCAGCAGCAATCCCGTAAATGATTTGCATATCCTGTTGGGGGTGGATCGTTATGAGTAACTGTTCCTGCTGATCAAAAAGCTGAAGTTGATTGACCAATGAATGGTTTATCTTCATGCTATAAATATCGTCTAGAAGGATGTCCTGATCCGGTTTCTTCTGTTGTTTGATCAGGATATGTTGATGATCAATAAGTATCTCTATTTTGGGGTTAATTAGCTGCAGGATCACAACAAATGGACCAATAACAATGATTGCGACCAAGAAGCCCAGCGCTTTGGCTGATCCAAAGTTATTGACAGCATCGGCCATCCCATCGATGCCACCATAGATAAGGTAGAAAATAGTAAAAACTATAATCAAATAACTGAATCCAAAGATTAAGCCCTTTTTAACATTGTGTGATTTAAACTGAAAAGTCTTCATAAGTCAAATTTACCCTGCTTATCTCTCTATTTAAATATTCATTAATTGGATAAATATAAATATCTTTATCCAATTAATGCTATATAAGCGAACACGAAAGCAATCATTATTTTAAAAGCGTTGAAACTTGGGAAATAGTATCCAAATCGAACGGAAAAATTTAGGTAAAAGTGGGGATTACTTCACACTGGTATTGTATAGCCTTATTTTCTTCATAGGCTTTCTTTCCATCTTTTGGGAGTGGAAATCAGGTATAGTTTCTGTCATCTGCGTGATTGCTACCTATTTTCTGAACCGCAAAATAAATCTGATCGTACACCTGAAATGGTTTTCCATTGCTTTGGTTCTTTTGGCGCTGCTTGTATCCTGGTTATTACAGCTGTCTTTTTGGATATTTATGATTCAATTTCTGGCACTAAGTTGTATTCACGCTGTGATAGCTTTTATAGCGGCTATTCGGGATGATCATACCGATATTATTTTTTCACTGAATGCGGATAATTTCTCCTGTCTCTGTCCCGGAAGTGATTATAAAGGGTACGCTCTTAACCCAATGGGATATAGGAAATACTTTAAAACAAAGGATATTGTTAGTATTCAACAGGACGAGCGAGGATTGCTCATTGTTGTAAAAGGAGAGATTTTGCGACCGCGGGAATTAACAGCATCTGAAATAACACAAATTTTAGCTTATTTCAATGCAGGAGAGTTTAAAGTGGTCGAGGCTATTCCCCTTCGCGATATTCGTCAGGCCGAGACCGAATTAGCATGGATGAAAATTCTGGTCTTTGGGGTTCCATGTCTGTTAGCTGGTCTTTCGATTTACTTCCTGGGCGATAACGGACAAAATTCAGTCGTGACTATGTTCAGTATCTTACTGGCCATTCTATTAGTTCCGTTGTTGTTGAAACTGATCAATAGACGGAAACACCGTCCGGAGAATAAGTAAGGTTTATTTTAAGAAATTGGCATACCAATGGCCAGAGGATTTTATAATACGTTGCTGGTTTTGAAAATCAACATACACCAACCCGAATCGTGGCCGATATCCTTCCGCCCATTCAAAATTGTCTAAAAAAGTCCAGACGAAGTAGCCTTTGACATTTACGCCTTCTTCTTTTGCCTGATAGACATGTTTTATGGCTTCTTGCAGATAGTTCAACCGTCTGGGATCATGTACCTGTCCATGCTCAATTTGATCCTTAAAGGCAGCCCCATTTTCGGTGACAATGAGCGGCGGCATATTGGGGTAGCTACTGAATTTTTTCAGCATTTGATAAATGGAGCTGGGGTATACTTCCCAGTTCATTTCGGTCATTTCAACTTTACGTTCCTTGGCCGTCACGATCTTTGCCTGAAGATAGGGAACAAACATGGCGTAGCGAATCATCTCACGGGTATAATTTTGAATACCGATAAAGTCCATATCGAACTTTAAATCGTTCTCATCACCTTGTTTGATGTATTTTTCAATTCGATTGAGAATTTTGATTTCCTGTGTAGGATAGCCCATACCCAGTAATGGCTCGATAAACAATCTATTGAGTAATACATCGGCTTTTTTTGCCGCAATCACATCTTTTTCCCTTGCTGTGAATGGTTCTACATGGGAACAGGAAAAAGTCGTACCCACCTGGCTGTCCGGTTGTAATGATTTTATGATCCTAGCGCCATGTGCTTGTGCTAATGCAGCATGATGAGCCGCCGCAAGAAAGTTGCCCAAACCTTTTCTTTCCGGAGCATGTACACCAAAGAAGTATCCTGCAGCCGTAAATACGGTTGGCTCATTAAGCACCATCCAATTTTTTACACGATCTCCATAACGGGCAACACATGTGGATACAAATTCACCAAACCAATCTTTGACATCACGGTTGACCCAACCACCTTTTTTTTCTAAGGCATGGGGGAGATCCCAGTGATATAGAGTAATCCAAGGTGTAATCCCCAGTTCCAGTGAGAGGTCGATCAGGCGATCATAGAAATCCATACCTGACTGATTGGGCTGCCCAATGCCATTCGGTAGGATACGGCTCCAGGATAAGGAAAAACGATAGTTAGGAATGTGCATACCTTGCATTAATGCCAGATCCTGCATGTAACGGTTGTAGAAATCACAGGCATGGTCGCCATGTTGATTTTGAAATATACGGTTTCTTTTCTTTACAAAGATATCCCATATAGAAGGGCCTTTGCCATGTTGATCATGTGCCCCCTCGATTTGATAAGCGGCGGTAGATACTCCCCAAATAAAATCTTTGCCAAAGGCATCTTTGGTTAAATGCATTTATCGAAATATAGCTATCGGATGTGTCATCCGACCTGAATATGAATTAATTTTTGTGGAATCTTAGTGGTGAATAGAATGAACTGAATCGACCTAAAAAGATTCTAAATATAATCCGTTGGAAAAAATAGTTGATCGTTTTCATAATTGATACATTAAAGTGTTAACTGCATTAATTATTCTATTATAAAGGAACGAAACTGATATTAACTGGATATGAATTATTTATTAAATATATAAAAAAATAACTGTTTTATTTTGATCGTTTTTAGACAACAGAATTGTTTGATTTTTGATCTGGTATTTTGGGTATATTATTATCTTTAAGGTTATAGAAAAGTAACGTATTAAAACTGATAATAGCCACTGAAAATGATACAGAAAAAATTTAAAATAACTGGATATCCAAGTATGTTACGCCTCTCCGCTGATGGGAACTATATTATGGTTGCGACTTATGAAGGTGGCGTTCAGATCTTTAATCTACAGCAGGATAAAGTACTGTATAAAGTCCGGTTGAAAGGGCCGAAACATGATCTACCAATCCATTATTGTGCGATTAGTTTTGACAATCGTTATTTTGCCTTTAGCTGTCTATTTCAGATTTATGTTATAGATCTGCAGCAAAAAGCGATTGTAAAAGAATTTGACTATGCAAAGGATCTTGAATTACAGGCTTCCGTCAGTTTCAGCTTTTTCAATAGGCAAAATAGTCTTGTTTATCCCAATGGGAAAAAACTGGTGCTCTATAATTTTGAGACAGCGGAATCCGTTGATATCGCATTATCGGAGGAGGCCGGATTGACGAATGAGCTAGCCATCAACCAGACTGATGATCTTATTGCCTATAAAAGCTGGAATGATCCCTTGAAGGATACGCTCTCGATCATTGATCTGAAGACGATGTCAAGTACGGCACTCGCGCTACCGTATAAAAAATCCCATCATCAGTTATTTATGTGCAAGCTCCAGTTTACCGATGATGATACCCTCGTGGTATTTAGAAAAGGTTTGGGCTTTAGTTACTTTGATCCGAGATCAAAAATTGAGAAACATCATATCACTTGGGAAGAACTTGGTTTTAGATCTGTCCATAATTATCAGCATACACAAGTCTCGGGCGACGGACGTTATCTGTTGATCCATCGCGAAAGACCCGATAAAGAAGATCTTGATGCATGGTATGTCGATGTGCCGGATGGAATGGATTATGTTATTTTCGATACCGATGCGAACCGGATTATCTATACCTTACCGAAATACGAATCAGTGGCCACCTTTGCTATGAAACATCGTTTATTCGCATTCATCGAAAGTGAAGAGGAAAGCAAAAACAAGTTCCTAACAATCAAAACAATCTAGGACCAGCTAGCGTTTAAGCCCAGCTAGCAATCAAACTGTACCGTACCAACAAATGGATATGCTGCTGTAGATAGAATGATGACTGTTCTCGATTCTTCGTAATCACGGGGACTGGAGATAACAAAGTCTAATTTACCATCCCGATCGAGGTCGCCAATAAATTCAAGCGTTGTCGCTGTGTCATGATAGGCGGTCTGGTCGATCAGCGTCCGCTGATACTGACCATTGATAAAAAGCTTTAATGTATATCTTGCATTGGGTTTCTGATCCTCATCCTTATAGAATTCAATGCCAGTAGCACGCAACTCATAGCGGTCGTTTTTATAGGTAAATTCAACCGGTTTATTGGGGGGAATAATCTTATTGGGCAGCGCTATACTGTCTACTGAACCATTCTGTATAGCGGATATGTTAAAAAATACCAACACATCATTTTGCGGATTTATGGTTTCCGTGGGTAAGCCCGAACAAGGTTCTTCTTTCTTATAAGTAATGGTATATTTAGCTGGTGCAACGTTATATTTTCCGTTTTTACGATGAAGTTCCAACCAGCTGTTGTTAATCACTTTGGATACATTGTTATCATCCCAGACCCGATAGGCAAAAGGTACTAAAACCCGACCATCTATCATGGAGTCCGTCGGATTGGTCATTGGTGCTGATGCAGCTGGAAGGGCTTTTTCAGCTTGTGATTGCTGAGGAGGAATTGTTGTATCCATTGCAGCCTCTTGTTTTGTGGACGTTGAATTCGTAGCCTTATTTTGACACGCGGATAAGATTAGGACCAGAAAGAAAGAGATGCTCGTAAATTTTAAATAACCCATATGCTGTATTTTATCGTAAAGATAAATAAAAGAAGTAAAATACGCTTTCGTGATGCTAAATAGGGTGCTATTTAATTTTTTCTTAAACGATTATGGAATCTATTTATTTACTGCATCCTTTCAGAAAAAAAATGCTCATATTTAGTAGATATTTAGCGTCGTATTATATGAAAAGATACATTTGGTTATTGTTGACATGTCTCCCAATCTGGGGATTTTCGCAGGAGCTTAAGCCAGGCAAGGTGGAGACAAAGTGGAATGAGGTCGAAAGGCTCATTGCAATTAAAAACTACACACAGACATTGCCCATATTGGCAGATATTAAAGCCGAAGCGCGACGCTCTGGAAACCAGGCGGAATGGGTTCGTGCATTTTTGGCGGAAGGGAAAGTGTTGGAAGTAAACCAATCTGAAGATTCCGCTTTTTTGCGTATCCAGAAACATTTTGAAGACAATATCCGGATTGCTGAAAAGCTGGATAAATCGGTTCTCCAAAACTTTTATGCACTTTATTTATTTTCAAATATCAACCGATATGCAAGTAAAAGCCAGAACAAATTTGTAGCAAAAGATGCAAAGGGTAAAATCGGTATGATCGATTCTATTTTTCGTCTGTCAATTTCGGATGTAAACAGTTTAAGTGCGGAACCTATAGTGCGCTGGAAGGGACTGTTTGTCGAAACACGAAATATAAGTCTGAATCCCACTCTTTACCATTTTTTAGGTTATCAATATCTGGATTTTTTGAATACATTAAAAGCTACTAATGCGGCTGATAAGGATAAACTTAAAAAGCAATTGTTGGCAATCAGCACCAAGAATGATTATCCAGATGCAAGCAGCTATATCATGTCTTATGATTGGAAATGGAATAATATCGAAGAGCGGGAAGGAGGCTACCTGGAGCATATAAAAACCTATAAAAGTGACTACAACGCATTTTTACTCTATCGGTTGGCGGCAAGTTTCAACGATATTGGGAAAAAGACAAAGGCAATTACATATCTTGAACAAGCGTTAAAAGAATATCCAAAATCGCCTTGGATTTCGAATGTAGATAATTTGACATGGGAAATAAAAAAGGCTTTCATCAGGCTAAATTATAAAAGAATGGCACCGACGGACGTATATGTTCCTTTCCAGGTTAACCACACGAATGTGGATACTTTATATATCCGGATTTATAATACCAGTCCTACGCCTAAGGGCGCAAAGGATTTTACGGTAAAATATGATTCCGCAAGTTATCAGACTACAGTAAATGCGCCATTGGTCTATGAGGAACAGGTGGTATTGAAAGTCTTTAATGATTATACAACGCACAATACTATTTATAAAATTAATCCCCTTAAAGCTGGTACCTACACGATTTTGATCGGTAATAATAAATCATTTCAAGATAACGGTCAGGATCGGGATGTGGCTGTTTCTCAACTGATTGTTTCTGATGCATTTTTGTCTGGAAGTATAAATATAAAACCTCAAAATGAATTTGTCTATACGGGTTTGCTATTGAACCGGAAAACGGGTGCTCCCTATGCAAATGAAATGGTGGAACTTTATCAATTGAGAAATAAAGCACTGCCTAAACTGATCACGCAATTAAAGACCAATGCTGCGGGCGAGTTCAATTACAAATCCACCTATTCTCCCAAAAATGCAGCCTACTTACATAATCACATGCTGTCGCTTCATGGGGAAAAAGCGATGATTCCTTTGGATAAGCAGCAAAATAATGTTTATTATGAAGATCGGACTACGTCTGTAGAGGTGAGCAATAAAAGAACAAATATGCGTGCGCTCACTTTGCTGGATAGAGCTATCTACCGTCCTGGGCAAAAGGTCTATTTTAAGACTATTCTTTATGATGATCATGTACAACAGGGTAAAGTCCTGGAAAAGCAAAATGTGAAAATCTATCTTCAGGATGCTAATCGTCAGAAGATTGACTCGATCAGTTTGACAACGAATCTATTTGGATCTGTCCATGCGAGTTTCCAATTGCCATCAAAGGCATTGAACGGAAATTATAATCTATTGATTTTTCACGATTCTAAACAGCTTGATCAGCAATATTTTCAGGTTGAAGAATATAAACGTCCAACATTTGAAGTAACTTTTGAGCCAAACAAGTTCACCTATACTTCGAAAGACACAGCAGTATTCATTGGCAAGGCGGAGAGCCTTTCAGGTGTTTCGCTAATCGGCGCAGCAGTGAAGTATAAAGTTTCGTTTTATAATGCCAAGGAAGGAAAGGATATTGTTCATAGCGATTCTATCACAACCGTGGATGCTAAGGGGAACTTTACGATTCGCGTGTCATTGATGGACCGTCAATTTGTAGGATTGAAAGATTATGTATTGGTATACCAGGCTGAGGTGATCAATCAGACAGGGGAGATGCAGATGGCTTCTGGAGGTTATGCCTATTCATCCCGTCCATGGCAGCTCCAGATTCAGGTGCCGAATCTGATGGAAGAAAAAAGATGGCGAGATATTACCATCTTAAAGCAGAATCAAAATGGTTTCCCATTAAAATTCAGCGGAAAGGTCAACATTTATAAATTGGAACAGGCAAGCCTTCCGCTGACAGATGAATATCGGGGAAGTTTCGCAAGGGCAGAGTACCACCTGCTTTCAAGAGATCTTTATAGTAAGTATTTTCCGCTTTATTTCGATCCGACCTCGCTCGAAAAAGAAGAGAAAAAAACGAAGATAGCCAGTTATGATTTTGATAACGCAGATACGAGCAAGATCATACTTGACTCATTACAATTTGATTGGGGACGATATCAGATCGAAGCCATCAGTATACAGGAAGGGGATACGGTGCGCGCTATTAGCTACACTAGTCTATATCGGTCGAAAGATAAGAAACTAAGTGACCAGCAGTTTTTCTCCTACCAGTTGGATAAAGTCAAATACAAAATTGGTGATCAGGTTACCATCAATATGCTGACGGATGTAAAAAATGCCAGGAAATTGCTGCTGTTACGCGAGCGGGCTTCGCAAAAATTGGAGACAAAGGTATTAAGTTGGAAAGATGGTCGTATCAGCTATCAATTTGTGTTGACTGAGCAGGATGTTGTAGGGCAACTGCAACTGAATGCATTATTTTTGGTGGATAATAAAATGACGCTATCCCATATTGTTATCCCTATTTCGCAACAAAATAAGGAACTAACAATCCGGACTAAAACATTTAGGGATAAAATAACCCCCGGTCAAAAAGAAAAATGGAGTTTTACGGTAAAGCAAGAGGATAAAACCATCGCCACCGAGGTATTAGCGACAATGTATGATGCTTCTTTGGACGCATTTGCTAGCCACGCTTTTGGCTCTTTCCAATTTCGTTACCCATATTATCCGAGGTCAAATAACTACTATATTATTAATGCTTTTCAACAGCAGACCTATTCAGGGAACATTTTTACTTCGAATTTCTATGGGGTTTATGCGGATAATCGGCGTGATGAAATTTACAACTATGATCTGTTGTCAACCCGTCAGGGTTACGGTGAAAATTCCTTGGAACGGGATGCCACATACGAAGAGTTGATCGATGAGCAAGCTTATCGTGCCGCGGCAACACTGTACTTTGGATCAAGGGAACCACGTTTTAGAAACGGTGATGCACGGATTGTTCTTCGAGGTATGCCTGCGGCAGCAAAGCAGACGGCGCCATTGCCTACTTCGGCGCTTATTTCTGAGCCTCCAGTTGAGGCGGATGCAAACGCAGAATATATGGTGGTAAATGAGGAAGTAGCTCAGTTTGGGATGGGCAATGGTCGGACAGCTGACGGAGGAATGGATTTATCCACAGATAAACAACTACAGCATATAAAAGCCCGTACCAATCTACAGGAAACAGCGTTCTTCTACCCCAATTTGTATACGGATGAAGCAGGGAATATCAGTTTTGAATTCGATAGTCCTGAGGCGTTGACCAAATGGAAATTACTGCTTTTTGCTCATGATCAGCATCTGGCATCGGCTAGCGGGACCTATTTTACACAAACCCAAAAGCAGTTGATGTTGCGCCCGAATATCCCGCGTTATTTTAGAACGAATGACCAGTTAACAATCAAGGCACAGATTCAAAATCTGAGTAAAGAACGTATTGAGGGAAATACAAAAATAGAGCTTATCGATCCACGAAATAATCAAGTGGTTTCAACTGCTTTCCAGGTCGATTCAGTACTAAAAAACATTAGTGTCGAGCCATCCAATAACAGCACAGTGGAATGGTCGTTAAAGATTCCGGCAGAATATCCGACAATACAAATCCGCATCGTTGCAGCAGGTGGCGAGTTTTCGGATGGTGAGATTGTAGAAATACCCGTACTGCCAAATAAGATACTGATTGGCGATACAGAAAAGATTGTCCTAAAAGCCGGTGAATCCAAAAATTTTACGGTAAAGGGAAGTGCGAAAGACAATCTGATGGGGAGAATCCAGGTACAAAGCAATCCCATTTTAGAAATACTCTCTGCACTGGACTATTTGAAAAATTATCCTTACGAATGCAACGAACAGTTGAGCAGTAAGTGGTTCGGTCTTAAGATGGCCCAATATATTCAGTTGCATTATCCGGCGGTGACAGACTATTTTAAGAAATTGGATGTCGATACAAAAAAAGGCCGATTGGAAGAGAATAGCGGTTTAAATGAGTTCAAAATGGAAGAAATGCCTTGGTTGCGTGACATACAGGGCGATGCCGAACGATTGAAGAAAATTGCAGCGTTCTTTGGAACGGATATACAAGCGGAAATCAACGCTGTTGAACAAAAAATACGTAATAATCAATCCACAGATGGTTCCTTTTCATGGTTTGATGGAGGACAGGCTAATACTGAAATTAGTATCCGTATGCTGGAAATCATCGGTAAGGTACTCTATTTAGACAAAAGCTTGGTCAATAATGATATCCGTGCGATGGCTTCAAAACTTACGCAATATCTCGACCGGGATCCCGCTATATTTTCGCCAAAGGCCAGCACTGATATGGGGATAGACTATTTGTTTGCACGACGATATTGGACTGAATTTAATCCGATACCGAAGGATTCTCTCCAGTTATTGCAACGCAAATTGGTCAATTCTTCGTTAAGTAGCGCTGGTCGGAGCGCAGGATTGGCAGCGAAGACATGGATTGTGAGCCAGATCTTTGGCCAGGGCAAGCAGAGCATGGAGATCAAGAATAGACTTGATCAGGAGGCCGTGATCGATGTGCAGAAAGGAATGTACTGGAAAAGTAATGTAAACCAGTACAATAAGATCAGTTTGCAATCTTATCTTGTGGAAGCTTACAAAATAAACAATCCGGCTCAGCTAAATCAAGTCACCCAATGGATCTATTATAACAAACAGGTAAATCATTGGTATAATACCTGGATGACTGTAGATGCAATATATGCACTGTTATTGGCCAACAATCCAAAAGACTTTGTTATTGAAAATTCGGTACAGATCTCGATTAACAACAAAAAGGCCGAATTAAGCAATACTGTTTTGGGCGAAGTCAGTAAGCAGTTCGATAAAGTCGATTTGCAGACCGATCTCGATATTCAAGTTCAAAATCATAACGAAAGAACGGTTTATGGAGCAGTTGTGCATCAGTATTTTGCTGATCTTGATCAGATAAAATCAACTACAAATGCACTTTCGGTTCAGAAAGTATATCTAGTGGAACGAAAAGGGCAATGGGTAGAATCTAAGGAAGCTAAACTGGGGGAACGTATCAAAGTTAGGATTACGGTAGTTAATGATGAGCCAATGCAATACATTCATCTGAAAGATAGCCGTCCAGCCGGTGTAGAACCGGTGTTTAGTCCTTCAGGTTATCAATGGCGGAAGAACTACTATTTCAGTTCGAAAGATGCTTCAACAAATTATTTTATGGATCGTTTGTCTAAGGGAAGATCCATTTACGAGTATGAGGTTAAAGCGAATAACCTGGGGATTTTTAATTCAGGAATCACGACAATAGAATCTATGTATGATCCTGGGGTTAACGCCCGGAGTACGAATACGATATTGACTATCGTACCCTAATTATTCCAAAAAAATCTAAAACTTTG